>Ga0335396_10000013_pt1 | contig 179632 bp, 142 predicted proteins | sample FRY02_FD_205743 | JGI IMG/M metagenome (GOLD analysis project Ga0335396, IMG submission 205743) | Freshwater microbial communities from Lake Fryxell liftoff mats and glacier meltwater in Antarctica - FRY-02 (spades assembly) (version 2) | ecosystem: Environmental > Aquatic > Freshwater > Ice...
ACTGTTGTTCAATGTCGATTTCATTATGATGATAAATAAGACCCAATAGGTATCTTGATGCACGAACAACCACTCCGAATAAAAACGAAAGCCTAACATTCTGTATAGCCTATGGCCCCGCAAGCCAGCGCACGGCCGAGCGAAGCTCGTCCCGCCAAGCCACAGTCCATACAGGGTATACGTTGTAGCACATTAAAGATTGAAACATTGAATGAATAGGAATGGAATCGGGAAAGCTCATATATCCGTTTCCGGCATTGGTGCTGGAAGGTTTTGGATTGGCATCTCGATCGGGCTTGTAACAGCCATTTCATTGGGTTTCTTTTTTAGCCACTCAAGAGAAGTTCTCAGATACATCACTCAACTAGGTGCAGACCTCTTAGTACTCAGTCCTGAAGATCACTGGTTCTTCAATTACTTCTATTCGGCACTCGCAGTTACGTTAGGCTTGTCGGTCTCCGTCTGGGTGTGGCTAGGTAATAGAATCCACAAACGAAAGAAAGACAAGCGATACAAGCTGTTCGCGATGACTTTGATACTCATGAACTTTTGGTTTGTGTTAATGGTCATTTCTCGCATGGGAAGCGTGCTTCCAATAATCCTACAAAGTCTTCATGGATATGACAATCACCTTGATTTTGCAGTCGAATTCAGAAGGATGTTCATTGCCATACCTATTGTCATCTTTCTGTTAGTCTGGTCTTCTACGAGATTGATTTACAAATCACTTAGTTGGATGGCGTTTTCAGTTCCTGTCTGCCTAGTAGGAATATATGCTCTTGCACACATAGTCAATGTTGACCAATCCGTAGTCAACGACTCATACTTTGGCTACTATGAAAAGCAAATCAACTACTTGGACTCAGAGATTAAACATGCGAATACCGTATACGGTGTAGGTTACGATAAACAAACGATAGAAGTACTTAAGAAATGGGAAACCGAAAGCTCTATTAACCAAATGCTTGCAGTGAATAGAGCGTTCAAGGGCGATAGGCCTCTATCACTAGATACCATTGTGCTCGGAAAAGTAATCCTTCACAATATGAAGGGAGGGATTTGGAATGGGATGAGACGGCACTCGATTGAAAACTGGCATTATCCTCAACCTGTCCATGTTTTAAAACATCTGAACAGTTTCGAATATGATAGCAATGAGGCTAAAGAGCTAGTTGACATACTGAATGTACAGATTAGACTCTGGAACTGTGAGGACTTTGATTACAGTGATTGGGACAATCTGACAAACTATGAACACGAAAGAATCTTCTTCGCTGAACACAAAATTCCACCACCGATAATCGAGCAGATGAGAATCGTTCGAGATAGTTTAATGAATAATGCCGATTTTGTGAAATACCAATACGTGCTTCCTGAAGTGGTCGAACGAGAGCGTTGAAGAGCTAAATGAACGAAAACGATGCTACAACACAGAACTGAGCTGAAAAGCAAGTAATCTCTGGTATTTATTTTCTTATCTCATCTATCTGTTTATCAGGTTCATACGCTTACGTAGCATGGGTCAAAAGGTATCCTCGAATTTGCTATTGCAAAAACCTGTTTCAATAACTTGTTCGCAAGGGCTATCAAAGCTAGTTTGGGGGTCTTGCCTACAGCAATCAAGCGCTTGTACAATGCCACGCATGGCCCGTTCTTTTTATAGGCCGTGAAGCTGCATAAGAACATCATCGATCTCAACTTTGGATTCCCATGAAAATAAAAGCAGACCACATCTTGGATGGAGTATATATGGTGGCCCTGCAAAGGGCGAAGGAAATCTCAGGATTGATCTAAAAACAGATCAGGCTAACATGGGCATGACCTTCTTGATGCCAAGAAGAAGACGTGCCACATCTGACTCGTCATTATAGATGCTGAAAGATGCACGTACGGTCCCAGGAACTTTGAAGCGATTCATCAAAGGTTCTGTGCAGTGATTCCCCGTGCGCACAGCGACCCCCATCTTATCTAAGAGCGTTCCAAGGTCGTAAGGATGAATGTCACCCACAAGGAAAGAGATGACCCCTGAGCGCTCCCTAGCTTCTCCTATGAAACGGATAGTCGGGACCTGACTTAATCCCTCCAAAGCCATTCCAAGAATCTTCTTTTCATGTGCCTTGATCTCATCCCAGTTAAAGGATTCCATGAAATCTATAGCGGCCCCTAGGCCAATGTTCCCAGCCATATTAGGTGTTCCCGCTTCGAACTTAAAAGGGAGTTCATTGTAGGTGGTCTTCTCAAAAGTCACCGTCTTTATCATCTCACCACCACCAAATAGCGGAGGCATTTTATTAAGTAACTCTGTCTTGCCATACAGCACCCCAACACCTGTTGGACCATACAATTTATGTCCTGAAAAAGAGTAGAAATCCACATTCAGTTCTTGCACATTTACCGGCATGTGAGCTACTGCTTGTGCTCCATCAACATGCACCAAAGCTCCTTTTTCATGGGCGCAATCTATGATCTTCTTCACGGGATTTATAGTGCCCAATGAATTGGAGACATGAACAATAGAGACCATCCTTGTACGCTCTGAAAGAAGAACTTCGAAGGCCTCCAAATCCAGCTCTCCTTTATCAGTCACAGGAATGACTTTCAGCAGGGCACCGGTTCGTTCACAGACCATCTGCCAAGGAACAATGTTCGAGTGATGTTCCATACCGGAGATAAGAACTTCATCTCCTTTCTTAAGCGCGTCATTACCCCAGGCTTGGGCAAGGATATTGATTGAGTGTGTGGTGCCAGAAGTGAAGATGATTTCACACGATTCTTTGGCGTGGATAAAGCCTTGTACCTTTTTGCGTGCAGCTTCCATGGCTTCTGTTGCCTCCATGCTCAATGCATGAACTCCGCGGTGCACATTTGCATTGGAATAACTGTAATATCTGCTGACCGTATCAATGACAGACTGCGGTTTCTGGGTACTAGCGGCATTGTCTAAATAGACCAAAGGGTATCCGTTCACCTCTCTGGAGAGGATGGGAAACTGCTTTCGTATATCTTGATTATCCCTCAACGCTTTTTTCTATTCTGTAATCTGGCTCCAGACATATTCTCTCAATGCAGGAATTTCCAGTCGATCGATCACCTCTCCCACGAATGCGTGCACCAACATCTGCTTAGCCAAGTCATGGTTCAGACCGCGGCACTTCAAATAGAACAGCGCGTCCTTGTCCAACTGACCCGTGGTGGATCCATGGCTGCACTTCACATCATCAGCATAGATCTCTAATTCTGGCTTGCTGTTCATGCTCGCCTTATCGCTCATGACGATGTTCGCGTTCTGCTGATATGCATTGGTCTTCTGGGCATCAGGTCTTACAAATACCTTTCCGTTGAACACGGCCTTGGATTGATCATAGACCACTCCTTTATAGAGTTCATGAGACTCACATTGCGGAACCAAATGATCTATGATTGAGTGGTTATCTACCAGTTCTTTTTCATGTGGAAAGTAAGAGCCATTCAGATAGCAAATGCTGTTTATGCCCTTCAATCGAACGTGAGGATCATTTCTAGTCCAAGCGCCTGAAAGCGTGATGGTATTCTCTTTATACACAGCATCTCTTCCCTGGAAGACCTCTTCGCTGGAATAATGGCTGCTACCTGCATTTCCGCTTTGGAATTTATCCAGACGTAAATGGGCATTGTCAGCCACATCTATCTCTGTAATTACATTGCTATGTATGGGTTCTGCGCTGTGAGAAAAAGAGTGCATCACATGTGCCTGAGAACCTTCCTCCATGATGATGAGGTTACGCGTCATCACCGCTGTTCCAGCTTGGGTATAAAGGTGTATCACATGGACAGGCTTCTCCAGCTTTTCATTCTTCTTTACACGGAGGTATATCCCATTGCTGGCGTAGCGTGTATTGAGCGCCACGAAGAGCTCATTTTTATGATCAGCTTTTTTCCCAAAGTGTGTTTCAAAGAATGCTTTCTCCTTGTCTTTCCCCTCTGATATTGGCATCAGGAGAAGACCTGCAGGAAGATCCTGTGAGCTCAATTCAGGCCTGAAATGACCATCTATCAACACCATTTTGTAGGAGGGAATATCCAAGAGGCCCATTGCAGCCATATCCGCACGCGCACCTGTAACAGCGGGTTTCCATTGCTTGGAAGTGATGACGCTGAGGGGAGTGTATTTCCAAGCCTCCGTTTTTCTTCCAGGAATAGGAAGGCGCTCTAATGCCTCCAGCGCTTCTTTGCTTAGCGCAGAAATATGCGCTGAACCATCAGGATATAAGGAATGAAAAGCTTCAAAAGAAGAAAGGATGCTTGCAGACTCAGTGACCATCATAGCGCTGCTTCTTTGATCCAATCATAACCTTTTTCTTCTAGCTCCAAAGCGAGTTCTGGCCCACCGGTCTTCACTATTCTTCCTTCGCTCAATACGTGCACGTAGTCTGGCGTGATATGGTCCAATAACCTCTGATAATGAGTGATGATTAAGAATGCGCGGTCCTTGTTGCGCATGCTGTTGACACCGTTGGCTACGATACGAAGTGCGTCAATATCCAATCCTGAATCAGTCTCGTCCATGATAGCGAAGCGGGGCGATAGCATGGCCATCTGGAAGATGTCATTCCGCTTTTTCTCACCTCCTGAGAATCCTTCATTCACAGAGCGATCTTTCAACCTTCCGTCTAACTCGACCAAGGCTGATTTCTCTTTTAACCTGCCAAGGAATTCTTTGGCGCTCAATGGCTCTTGACCCTTGTAAGCGCGGATCTCATTGAGCGCGAGTTTGAGGAAATTCACGTTGCTCACTCCAGGGATCTCTACAGGATATTGGAAGGCGAGGAATAGACCCTCTTTGGCTCGTACATCAGGATCCATTTCCAAGAGATTCTTGCCTAGGAAATCCACTGATCCTTCACTGATCTCATAATCTTCTCTTCCTGCTAATACAGAGGCGAGTGTGCTCTTACCTGAACCATTTGGCCCCATGATCGCATGCACTTCTCCGGCATTTATTTTAAGATTAATGCCCTTAAGTATCTCATTGCCTTCAACAGAGGCGTGGAGGTTTTTTATGTCTATCATTTCAAATTTTCAAATCACTCAAATCCTTCATCATCCAACAGACCCTTCCAATGAGATCTCCAATAATTTCTGTGCCTCTACTGCGAACTCCATAGGTAGCTTGTTCAAGACCTCCTTAGCATATCCATTCACGATGAGGCTGATTGCTTTCTCTGTCCCAATTCCTCGTTGTTGACAGTAGAATAATTGATCCTCACCTATCTTACTGGTGGTGGCCTCATGTTCTACCATCGCGCTTGGATTCTCTACCTCGATATACGGGAAAGTGTGGGCCCCGCTCGTTGAAGTCATGAGCAATGAATCACACTGACTGAAGTTCCTTGCGTTCTCAGCACCACGTCCTATTTTGACCAGACCACGGTAGGAATTCTGGCTATGACCTGAGGAAATCCCTTTGGATATTATAGTGCTCCTGGTGTTCTTGCCGATGTGAATCATCTTGGTACCCGTATCGGCTTGCTGGTAGTTATTTGTCAAGGCCACGGAGTAAAATTCACCTATGCTGTTATCGCCTTTCAATATGCAGGAAGGGTACTTCCATGTCACTGCTGATCCTGTTTCTACCTGAGTCCAAGAGATCTTCGCATTGCGCTCACAGAGCCCACGTTTTGTAACGAAGTTAAATACGCCTCCTTTACCATCCTTATCTCCGGGATACCAATTCTGGACAGTACTGTACTTGATTTCAGCATCATCCATGGCGATTAATTCTACCACGGCTGCGTGCAACTGATTCTCATCTCTCGCTGGAGCCGTACACCCTTCCAGATAGGAACAATAGCTTCCCTTGTCAGCGACTACCAGAGTGCGCTCGAATTGACCTGTTCCTGATTCATTAATCCTGAAATAGGTACTCAATTCCATAGGACATCGCACACCCTTAGGGATGTAGCAGAATGATCCATCCGTGAATACAGCTGAGTTTAATGCAGCATAGAAATTATCTCTCTTCGGAACGACTGTTCCAATGTGTTTTTTGACCAACTCAGGATGTTTCTGAATGGCCTCGCTCATGGACATAAAGATAATGCCCAGCTTACCTAAAGTCTCTTTGAATGAAGTCGCAACTGACACGGAATCCATCACAAAATCCACAGCTACATTGCTTAATCTTTTCTGCTCATTGACAGAGATACCGAGGCGCTCCATGGTCCTCAGCAATTCAGGATCTACCTCATCCAAGCTGTTCAAGGTTACCTTTTTCTTAGGAGCAGAGTAATAGGAGATAGCCTGGAAATCAGGCTTTTTATAATGCACATGGGCCCATTCTGGCTCGGTCATTCCTTGCCATATCTTGAAGGCATCCAAACGCCAAGCAAGCATCCACTCCGGTTCATTCTTCTTCTCAGAAATCAGGCGGATCACATCTTCACTCAAGCCCGGAGGAACCTTATCCGATTCGATGTTCGTAGTGAACCCGAATTCGTATTCCTTGCCGGTAACCTCATTGAGGATTTTATCTTCTTCGTTGAATTCCATCAGGGATGATTCAATCAATTGTAATTTTTCTGTCGCAGAGATGCGCAGATTTGTGCAAGAGATACGCAAAGTCAATGCGCGTATTCAAGCGTAGAATTATTTTCTCTGTGAATCTCATCTTAAGCTCCTTGAGCCTCTGTGTGAATCCTCTCAGATTAAATGGAGAAAGATTCACCACAGCCGCAAGTACGATTCGCATTCGGATTGATGAATTGGAATCCTTTTCCATTCAGGCCGCCTGAGTAGTCAAGTTCCGTTCCTACTAGATAGAGGAAGCTCTTCTTATCTATGACGACTTTCACTCCATTATCCTCAAATACTTTATCGTCCTCTTTCATCTCATGATCAAAGTCTAACTTGTACATGAGTCCTGAGCATCCTCCACCTTCTACTCCTACGCGCACAAAACTGCCATCAGGGGCATTACCCTGTTGCATGAGACGTGACACTTGCTCTTTTGCATTATCTCTAACCTTTATCATCGCTGTTTCCTTGACATTAATACGCTCTGCAAAGATAAGCATTATCTGGAAAGGTTCTAAATAAGGCCAATTTATCTCTAAAGGGCCTTAAAAAATGCGATAAAAGGACAAAGGCCATTAAATCAGTACCTTGCAAGGAACATGAAGACACGGTCTTTATATAGTTTGCTTCTCTGTCTATTCTCATTGGGCTTCTTGCTCAATTCTTGCTCGAAGATGATGGACTCTTATCCTGCAGATACCCTGGTTCATTATTTGACTATCCCAGACTGCCATGGACCTGCGCTCCAGGCTGAAAGAGTGAGCATTGAAGATGCCCATATGTACCTCTGGGGCGGTGAATCAGATGACATGAGATTCGATATTACTCAGTGGGCACTGGACGAATGTCTATTGAGCAAGGGACAAGGAAGAGAGGATTTCAAAGCATTACTTCAACCGACATATTCTCCATCATCAGGTCAGGAAATGAGTTTTTCAGATACTGAGAGGTGTCTGATACTCCAGTCTGATGGATGTACCAAAGCCTATCCTTTCCAGACCATGCTCAGCCATGAAGTGATTAATGAAGTAGCTGATGGTGAGCCCGTTATGATTGCCTATTGTGTCTTAGCCGACTTAGCCGAGGTTTATTCGAGAACGTATTGTGGCCAGGACCTCACATTTGCAGTATCGGGGTACACATACGCAGATCCTGGTTTCTGTGATGGCGTTGATGAACAATGCATTGGAATCAGAGCCTTTATACTCTGGGATAGAGAGACCGAGTCACTCTGGTGGCCATTGATAGATGAAGGTGTATCAGGCCTTATGCGGGATACCCACCTTATTAATCATACTTCCTCTGAATGGGAGGTCATCACATGGGCCGAGGTGCTTTCTAAATATCCTGATGCGCTGGTCTTGGACTCAGGACAGGGCATGGAGACGCCTCAGGATTGGCCAAGACTGTTGGAGTCTGATCTGGATTGCAATTGATTTTTTCTTAGGCGAATTCGAACTGGAAGACCTCTGCGAAATGGGCTTTCAATTTCCCTTTTACTTCTTCCATATCCAGCGCGCGACCTAACTCTACCTGCATGCTCGTCACTGCCTTGTCGGTGATTCCACAGGGAATGATATTTCCGAAATAACTCAGATCCGAGTTCACATTGAATGCAAAACCATGCATGGTTACCCATCGGCTGCACTTTACACCCAATGCGGCTATCTTCCTGGCTTTAGCCGGATCCTCCCAATCCAACCACACGCCTGTCAGACCCTCAATACGGCCTGATGCCAGGCCATATTCCTGTAAAGTGCGCATGATAGCTTCTTCCAAGAAACGCATGTAGCGACCTATATCGGTGAAGAATTGTTCCAAGTCCAGGATCGGATATCCTACGATTTGACCTGGGCCATGATAGGTGATATCCCCACCTCTGTTGATTTTATAGTACGTGGCATCCTTGCGCTCTAGTCCTTGATCATCAAGCAGAAGGTGAGCCTCATCTCCAGTCTTACCCAGGGTATAGACATGGGGATGTTCTACGAATAGGAGGTGATTATCAGGAAGCTTCCGATTCGACTCTACGGTGTCTCGGTTTGATTTCTTGATGGCCAAAGCCTTGGCCAAAAGCGACTCTTGATAGTCCCAACATTCTTTATAGTCCATGCTTCCCAGATCCTGGAAGCGCACCATGGGGAAAGTATCAGTGCTTGGAGAGCTCACCTTTCAAGAAATCAATCACGTCTACTTCTATGGCGTCAACACCTTTCATATCAGCAAGGATAACGGACATCCAATCGCCAAGATGGATGAGGTAATAACTGCGCTCTATGATGCTGTCTCCCTTGGCATGCATCTCCACCACTTTCTCCGTGTGTTTCTTGAAGATTGCCTTGCTGAGATTCATGCGTAACTGAGTGCGCAGATGATCACCTTCAGTGCGCATAAGGATGACAGAGAATCGCTTGTCTCCTCCGGCCCATCCTACCAGCTCATTATGGTTCATCTCTGGGAATACGTGATGCCAACAGAGCATTTTCGCATTCTCATTAATCTGCTGTCTTAGACGTATGCTCACACCAGCATAGGCGGCATCTGAATAGACCACTGGGATACTGTCCTTGATGACCTCTGCGATGACTCGCGCTTCTTTCTTGATAGCCTCTTCATGCTTATCAATGCTGTCAGCTGCATCCAAGATTTCCTTTTCGAAGCTCCCATCGATTAAGCCATACTGTTGAAGCACATAGAAAAGCTGTGGACTGTTCAGGCCGAAACTTCCTCTTGGCGGAATCCCAGTAGGGATCTGAATGAAGTTCAAGCCCTTTTCCTTGGCCAATTCGACCACTTTTCCGCCTGCACTGATGCAAGCAACTTCAGCGCCTTTCTCCAAGGCGATTTCCATGGCGCTCAATGTCTCCTCTGTATTTCCAGAATAGGAACTCACTATGACCAAGGAATCCTTCCCGACATAGGCAGGTAGACCGTAGTCATTGTTTACCAGCAGGGGGATTTTCATGTTATCAGATACCAACTGAGAGACGATGGTCCCGCCTATTCCTGATCCTCCAAGACCTGTCACCACCACATGATGGAACGCTCTATTTGGCTTTTTGAAATTTGCTTTCTTTCCTATCTCCACGGCTAATCGGAGGTGCTTGGTGTAGTCCATCACGTAGCCGGTCATATCCTTTTCGTATCCCATATCTTGATTTTCTGAAGGGCCAAAGATACACAGGTACTTGCTATGCAGTGAGCTAATCCAACTTTCTCAAAAAGCAGAGGGCCCATATTTTTCGTTCAAATGGGCCTGAGGGCTATCTTTGCGCTCCTTAAGAAACAGTGATGGTATTATCAGAACAAGAACAGATCCGCAGAGCATCCCTTCAGAAAATGAGAGAGATGGGCATAGAACCTTTTCCGGCAGCACAGGTGAAAGTGACCCACCACTCCATCCAAGTTGAAGCTGACTTCAAGGAAGGAGAAGAGGTAGAAATGGCCGGACGCATCATGAGCAAAAGGGTTATGGGGAAGGCATCTTTCGCTGAATTGATGGATAGCCAAGGACGTATTCAGCTCTATTTTAATCGGGATGAGATCTGCCCTGGTGAGGATAAGATTCTTTACAATGAGGTCTTCAAGAAACTCCTGGATTTCGGGGATTTCATTTCGGTCAAAGGGAAGCAGTTCATCACCCAAGTGGGCGAGAAATCAATTGCCGTTAAGGAATTTAAGATCATCTCCAAGGCGCTGCGTCCACTTCCCGTGGTCAAGACGGATGCAGATGGGAAAGTGCATGATGCATTCTCTGATCCTGAAGGAAGATACCGCATGCGCTATGTGGATCTCTTGGTCAATGAGAACGTAAAGGAGATCTTTATCAAGAGAAGCAAGGCATTCTCTTCTATGCGCAACTTCTTCAGCGAGCATGGATATATGGAGGTGGAGACCCCTATCCTACAGCCTATCCCTGGGGGTGCTGCAGCGCGTCCCTTCATGACGCATCATAATGCATTGGACATGAAGCAATACATGCGCATAGCCTGTGAGCTTTATCTGAAAAAACTCATTGTTGGTGGATTCGATGGAGTATTTGAATTCGCGAAGACTTTTAGGAATGAAGGATTGGACCGAACGCATAACCCTGAATTCACCATGATGGAAATCTATGTGACGTACAAGGACTATAACTGGATGATGGACTTCACAGAGGCCATGCTCAAGCGGGTATGCAAGGATGTCCTGAATGGCTATGAAGTAAATGCGGGCGGCAAGATGATAGACTTCGGGAAACCATTCAAGAGGGTGACAATGACCGCTGCCATCAAGGAGCATACGGGATTCGATATCAAGGGGAAGTCTGAAGAGGAATTAGCATCTTGGTGCAAGTCCAATGGCATAGGCGTGGATGCAAGCATGGGCCGCGGAAAATTGATAGATGAGATATTCGGGGAGAAGTGTGAACCCCATTATATCCAACCGACTTTCATCACTGATTATCCTATAGAAATGTCACCACTCTGCAAAGTGCACAGAGATGACCCCACACTTACTGAGCGATTTGAGTTGATGGTGAACGGCAAGGAATTGGCCAACGCTTATTCAGAGCTGAATGACCCAATAGATCAGCGCGGACGTTTCGAGCAGCAGTCGAAGCTTGCAGCGCGTGGAGATGATGAGGCTATGTTCATTGACCAGGATTTCTTGAGAGCCTTGGAATACGGTATGCCGCCTACCTCAGGAATGGGAATAGGGATGGATAGATTGGTGATGTTGCTCACAGGTCAGACAAGTATCCAAGAAGTATTATTCTTCCCACAGATGCGTCCTGAGAAGGCAGAAAAGGCCAAGGCTGAACTCAATGAGAATGAGCAGCGCGTCATGGACTTGATCGAAAAAGAGCATCCAATCCAGTTGGATACACTCAAGGAGCGATCAGCCCTTTCCAATAAGCAATGGGATAAGGCGATCAAAGGTCTGCGTAATCATGAAGTAGTCAATGTGAGCAAAGTAGGCGAGCAAGTGATGGTGGATTTGCCGAAGGCCTAATCTGGAGATCCAACCTCAGCAGATCCTCAGATAGATCCTCGTCCCTTCAAGTCCAAATACTTCTCTACCGTGCGCATTGAAAGCCTTTCTGGTTCGGTTAATATGGTCTGTATCTGTGCTTGTTGCAGCTTTCTGCGCATCGCTTCTTTTTCATTCACCATGCGTTGAGCTATGGTCCTGGAATAGATCTCTTTCACATTGTTCGCGGCTTTATGGGTCAAGGATTCTATCTCCACATTCTTGAAGAATATCACCACCAAGAGATGTCTTTTAGAGATCACCTTCAAATAAGGAAGTGCTCTATCCAAGGCAAAGGAACTTTCAAAATTGATATACAAGAAGATCAAGGAACGGTTAGGAGCGATTTTCCTTAAACTGGAATTCAGCAGCTCATAATTCGCCTCGGTCTCGCGCTCTTTTTCATTGTAAAGGGCGGTCATGATTTGCTTCAGTTGCATGGCCTCACGGCTTGCTCTCAGCGTGCTTCCTATTTTGTCACTGAAGGTGATCAGACCTGCTCTATCATATTTGAGAAGAGCTACATTAGAGACGGCAAGACTCGTGTTCACCGCATGATCCATCAGGCTGAGTCCATTGAAGGGCATACGCATCTCCCTGTTCTTGCAGATGACATTATAGACTGATTGCGAGCGTTCTGTCTCGAATCTATTGACCATCAGATTCTGTCTTCTGGCGCTGGCCTTCCAGTTTATATGGCGTATGTCATCACCTTTCACATAGGGATGGATTTGCTCGAATTCATAACTGATTCCGGATTTTCGCAGCTTCTTCACGCCATCTTGCAAAGCAATACGTGAGAAAGCCTTCAGTTCGAATTCCTTCATCTGCATGATGGAGGGAAGCACTTTCACCATCTCTGCATTTCCGCGAGAGAGCTTACGGGCCAGCAGGCGCAGTGGTCCGCGTAGGAGAATCTGAATGGTCCCGAAGCAATATTCTCCCCGGCTAGTAGGCCTGATGTGATACTGCAATTCATGCACTTGTTCCATCTCCAACCTCAACACATGGCTCATATGACGTTCTTGCAACTGGAAAGGAAGTTCGTCTATCACCTCCAGATTCACCGCCATGCGTGAGAGATTATAGAGCTTGATGCGAATGGGATTCTTATCTCCCAGAGAGAGCACTTTTCCCGCTTCTCTTTCTGCTTGGATTTCCATAGCTCCACCGAAAAGCATAAATAGTTCTGCGATGAAAGTTGCGGCCAAGATGACGGTCAGTGCATAAGCCAAAGGGAAAAGCCGCTCAGCGAAAAAACTGATTGCGAATAGCAATGCAAGTAAGCCGATTGTTGGAAGCAATCTAGGGCCCAAATGTATCTCCTTTAGCTTACGGATCATCTAGGAACTTCTATCTCATCTATCAGTGAAGTGATCAAGCTACGCGTATCCATGCCTTCCATCTCGCGCTCATGGGAAAGGATGATGCGGTGGTTCATTACTGGATATACCACTTCCTTGATATCATCAGGGGTGACGTAATTACGCCCATGGATCAGCGCCAATGCCTTGGAAGCCTTCAATATGCTCAAGGAAGCACGCGGGGAAGCTCCCAGATAGAGGTCGCCATTATTACGTGTGGCGAGCACGATCCTCGCCAGATAATCGATAAGGTCTTCCTTGATATGCACCTTTTCTACCATGCCCTGTGCTTTTTTCAAGTCCTCCGAAGTGACCACGGACTTCAAGGCATCTTCCTGCCTTCCACTGAAATCTGATTGATATCGTGCGATGATCCTCTTCTCTGTTTCCAAGTCAGGATAGTCCACCTTCAGGCGAAAGAGGAACCTGTCCATCTGTGCTTCAGGGAGCTTGTATGTTCCTTCTTGTTCAACCGGATTCTGCGTAGCGATGATGAAGAAGGGGAAAGCCATCGGATAGCTTTTTCCTTCAGTGGTTACCTGCCTTTCCTCCATCACCTCTATCAAAGCGGCCTGGGTCTTGGCTGGCGCTCTATTGATCTCGTCTATCAAGATGATATTAGAGAAGATGGGCCCTTTCTTGAACTCGAATTCACTCATCTTCATGTTAAAGACCGTGGTGCCCAAGATATCAGCGGGCATGAGGTCAGGAGTGAATTGTATCCTGCTAAAATCCGTAGCTATGGTCTTGGCCAATGTCCTTGCCGCCAATGTCTTCGCGATTCCAGGAACGCCTTCGAGTAAGACATTTCCACCACTGAGCATAGCTACGAGGAGCATATCTATGAGCGACTCTTGGCCTATAAGGACCTTGGAAGCCTCAGCTTTCACCTTTTGAAGCATCATGGCGATATGAGCCACTTCAGGGCTCATTCCTTGCTCCACCTGATTCAGAAAACTGGATCCACTGGGCTCAGTTGCTCCTTCTTTGGAGGAACGATCTTGTCCAGCCTCAGCTCCGTTATTTGGGGTATTCTCTTCCATATCTGTCATTTACATTCTGAATAAAACAATTCCAATTTTTGATAGAAGTCGGCCAATATATCTCCGTTCACATTGGGTTCATAAGAACCCTTGGCCTTGAGTTCTTTGATGTACTTTAAATGTGCTAACGGAATCCCAGATGCTTTGGATAGCAGGGGCCAATCATTTTCCTCTTCCCAGCTCACATGGATCCTATAGCGTTCCCTGACGAAGAAAAGGAATTGATCCGAGAGGAATTTAAAAATGCGACCATCAGAGCGTTGCGCATAATATAACCCCGTCAAGGTATCTACATATTGCAAGCTGCTGTTCTCCTGGCTGGCTAAGATGGGAATGCTGCGCTGATTCCTTCGCGTTCCAATGAGCAGAAAAAGCACAGTGGCCGTGAAGATAAGCGCTAGCGCCCATCTGAAACTCTCTTGGGAAAGCAGATACGCAAGCGGGCCTTCATCATGGCCATATTTGCTGCCATTCATGGGAACCTTGACTTTTTCAGCCAACCAGAGCTTGCTGTCCCAATAGACTCCTCCTTCCTCCAGATAGGCGAAGACCTTATCAGCATAAGCGCGATTTTTATCGTTCAAGAGATAGAAATTGCTTAATGCTATAGGGCTTGTATGTAGATATATATTTCCTGATCCTATAGAAGCTCGTGCATAGTTCACATGGCCATTCATGGTCCCCAACTCTTGGAACGATGTATTCTTATCACAGAAATAATCCTCATCCAAGTAATACCAAGAGAAGTCCTTTTTCTCATTCTTCACATAATGCACAAAGTGTTGAGGATCGCCCATTTGCAAACGTTTATCACTCATGCGCATATCCACTTCAGGAAGCTTTATGAAATATGGATACTTAGTCCCATCGTAGAATTCATGTTCATAGAGCACACATTCTGAGCGGTGTAATTCTTCAATGAAACGGCTGTCAAACACCTCTGAAAAGAGGAATACAGAATTTCCATTCTTGGCGAAGGAAATCATGGAGACCAGATCTAAGCTATCCAGGAAAGGCATGTACCCGAAGACGATGTAATTCAGACCTTTTTCATTCAAAATAGGCTTCAGGTTCTGCGCGATACTCGAGTCGGCCATGTGGAATTCATCCAAGGGGCGTAAGCTCTTTAGATAGGCTTTGGTCAGGTCGATATTATAAGGTTCATCATCCGTATCCTGATAACTGTGGTCATACCAGTTGTATGAAGGCGTGTAGAAATAGTAAAAAACGGCCACCAGTATACTCACCGCTAAGGTGCTTAGGACAACTGTCTTTCTATTGTTTTTGACTGAATTCATGGCTTGTCCAAGGATTCAGTTATGGAAATGAAAAGTGTATCCAGCTCGCTGTAATGCACCTCGCTTATACTGTGGTCACCATACCAGATGAACTCGAAGATATGCGTCAATTTTTGGAAAGGGAGCTGTTCTTTCTTGTCTGATAATTCCAGCACGTAGGTCATGTTGGTCTTATCCTTTCTATGCTTAATGAGCCCTAGGGTGTCCAGTTCTTTGAGTAACATCAAGTAACGGATCCTTAAGGCCAAGCGATGGTCCTTCATCACCAAGGCGCGTTTCAGTATGGCCTCTAGATCTGTATTTGCCAGATCCTCATCAGCCCGAGCGAGGTCTTCAATTATTCGCTGATCCTTTGCTAGGTTCTTGTTCCCCTCTTTGCTTAAGACTTTGATTAAGAGAAAGACCAAGAAGGCAATCAAAAGCCCGATCAAAACATATTTCAACCAGTGGAAACTCCAAGAGGGTGCGTTAATGTCAGAAATTTCTAGGGCATCTTTATTTTCCTTGGCTACTTCAGCGTAGTCTCTTCCTTTCTTAGCCTTTTCCCAGCGAAGCGCATTTACTTGGGCGGGATTGAGCTCTTCCTGCTGACCACAGGAAGACCTTGGCATAAAACCCATCATGAAGATGAGCAATAGGATATAGAAGGAGGATCTATTCACGCAGCATGCCATAAGCCTTGTCCCTGTTCCCGATGTCGGCTACCGCTTTCTTGAGATTCCCAGCGCTCAGTTTTTCTTGACTGGAGTGGGCCATAAAGAAGGCTGCGAAAACGTGTATGCAGACAATGAATGCGAGGCTGAACATGGTGAAGAGGATATTGACCCCCAGCATCACCAAGTTATAATGTTCCATCTCTTGGAAGAAATTCCCTAGAATCTGAGAAAGCAGATAGTCCGTGATCCCAGAATTGAAAAGCAACATAAAGAGCACACCCGTGAAGCTGAGCACGAAGGTCATTCCTAGCATGGGCATATAGGATATAGAAAGCAAACTAGGCAAGGAGGGCCTAGGCGAATGCTCTGATTCAGGCAGCAGGGGGAGGACAAGCCAGCACAGTGCTATTGGCGCAACGACCAAGAGCAAAACGAAGCTGAATGGACTTGGCAACCAGAAGAGCATATGCAAACCTGCGCTTATTGCTAAGGTCATGAATAGGTTCATCGGCCGCATCAAACTCTTGATTCCTTGACCAGATAATGCACTTACACGGCTCAAGGCAAAGATGGAGACCAAAGCCATAAAGACTAAATCCATGGGGTAAAGCACGATGTTTGCCTGCATATTGAAGAGCTGATCCACTTGCATGAAAGAACGTGCTATGGCATCTGAATAGGCTGAACCTGTGTTGGGGAAGAAGGCCTCCATGAACAAGGAAGATGTTTCGGTCCTGAGCAGATAGAGCAGGACCACATAGACAGCTGAGAAACCCAGAAGAGGCAAGAACATCTCTGCTGAGGAGCTTGAGACCTTACTGAAAGTATCTGCAAGAAGCTGGCTGTGGCCCTTTGCTTCATGCATGCGATAATCATGTTCAGGAAACTCAGGAACACGCTGTTCAGAGACACTTTCTTTATCCAAATGCCTGAATCTGAGCCAAGGCATCAGCAGGAAATAATAGAGTATGAAGCTGGCCGAGAGGAAAATAAAGATGCATCTGAGGAGGTCGGGTATCTCCGTGTATCGTGTAGCAAAACCTTCAATGAATCCGGCAAAGAGGAATACAGGGATGAGGCCTAACATCATGAGCACTCCTCTGCGCGCGCTCAGGAGGAAGGACTCTTGCCTGCGATAAGTTCCAGGGAAGACCAATCCTTTTCCTAGTTCCAGTCCCGCTGCCGCAGCTAGAACTATGCCTGAGATTTCAGGCGTGCCATGCATCCATACGGTGAGCAAGGATTCAGAGAGATAGCCATTCTCATAAAAGAGGAAATGAAAGGCACCTAATCGGGCCCCTTCATAGAGCATGGCGGCTACTGTTCCTACCATGAAAAGTGCTCCCAAGAGGAATACTCTGAAGGCTACGAAGATGTTATTGAAGGTGATGTTGGTGAACATATCCATCTGCCCCATGCCTTTATAGACCGCCATAGGATCACCTTTCTGGATGTTTTCCATAGTCATGTCTATATAATCCTGTGGCAACATGATGCCAATGAATCCAGGATCCTGACTTGAAGAGAATACGCCTATTGCAACGGAGCCAAAAAAGAGAACAGCAGCCAGTAAGATGCTCCAACGCGCCTCCCGATAAACACGAGGGATCAGGTTGAACCAGAGGCCTTTCAGGGAGCGACCCACATCCCCACGGCTCCGGTAGACCGTAGAATGCACCTTCAGAGCTAGGTTATTCAGATAAACGCGTATGGACCTGTTCCCGAAGAAACTCTTGGCATAAGAAAGGTCATTGGTCACCTCTACGAAGAGGTCGCCCAATTGCTCAGGATCCTTTTCTTTGGAAGCATCCAAGCGCTCAAGACGCTTCCACTTTTCTTGATTCTGTTCTATGAATTCCGTCTCACGCATGCAGGACGATAAATATAGGAGGCTTTCTTTTTAGTGGATAGGCATTAGGCTCTATGCAACAGGCAAGAGGGGTAAGTCGGGGTATTCCAATCAATGTTCTATACATAGCGCAGGTCACACTTTAAACTAATGCCTAGGAACTGATGCCGATCAACTTTATCTTCTAACGAAACAATCAGATTCCATACATCAGTTGGCCGATAAAGAAATAGATGAACAGTCCCAGAAGGTCGTTCATGGTGGTGATGAAAGGTCCTGTGGCGAGGGCGGGGTCTATTTTGAATCGGTTCAACATAAGGGGGATGAATGTCCCCAATATGCCCGCATTGATGATCACACAGAACAGCGATAGGCTTACAGTATAACTCAGGGCCATACCCGTTGAAGTAAGCATATTGAATCCTAAGAGAAGCACAGCACAGACCAATCCATTCAAGAGGGCTACGCCCACTTCTTTCAATAATCGCTGGATAATATTGCTCAGATCTACTGTGTTATTGGCCAATCCCTGCACCACGATAGCCGATGACTGCACTCCGACATTTCCGCCCATGGCCGCTATCAGAGGGATGAAAAAAGCAAGTTTAGGATCCAAGGCAAGTTGTGCCTCATACATGCTGATCACTTGGGAAACCAAGATTCCACCGAGCAATCCAATCAGCAACCAAGGAAGGCGTGCACGGGTAAGCTGCCACACAGAGTCATCGCTCTCCACCTTCTGTGTGATACCACTGGCCAATGCGTAATCACGCTCAGCCTCTTCCTGCATGAAATCTACCACGTCATCGATGGTGATACGGCCAAGGAGGATGCCGGCATCGTTGACCACTGGTATGACTACGAGGTCATATTTCTTCATGATCCTCACCACATCCTCAGCGGGAGTATCAGGTGTTACGCTGATAAGGTCCTTCGCATCATAAAGTTCTGCGATGGTGCTGCGCATACTTGCAGTGGAGAAGAAGATTCTTTTTAGTGAGAGCGTTCCAAGCAAGGTCTCCTTGTCATCTACCACATAGACGGTATAGATATCGTCCAATTCTTCCCCTTGCCTGCGCATCTCGCGCACAGCATGCGTGACCGTCCAATCAACATTCACTTGGACGAGTTCTGTGGCCATAAGAGCACCTGCGGTGTCCTCCCCATAGGCCAAGAGCTGAACGATGTCACTGGCAAGTTCCGCGTCTTCTATGTGGGAGATGACCTCTGCCTTTTTTTCATCAGAGAGCACAGATAGTATATCTACCGCGTCATCGGAGTCCATATTCTCTATGAACTGCTCAGCGATTTCCTTGGAAGAAAGGGCATCTAAGAATTGCTCCCTTACGTCCTCATCCAGCTCCAGCATCACCTCAGCCGCGATCTCATCCTCCAAGAGGCGATAAAGGGACTTGGCATGGGCCATGTCTACCTGATCCAGAAGCTCTGCAATGTCAGCAGGGTGCAGGTCTTCCAGAGTAGCGCTCAAGAAGGCCATGTCCATCTGTTCGATGGCGGCCTCTATGCGTGTGACATAGTCCTTATTTATAAGTACTTGGGACATTTCAGCCGCGAAGGTAGAAGAGATAAGGAGGATTCCCTTTGTTCAAGAAGAAATTCAGGGGAGAGAACGGGGTCGATTAGGATTGACAATGTAGTTGCATATTATATTGTTCTCGCTAATTGTGAAACATAAGCACACAGAAAATGAAACCTTATATAATTGATCGGAGCGGAATAGACCGAGGATTGGAAAGTGTTGAACGTGAACTAGAATTCTTCCACTGCATCAATCAATTTGTTGGAATGGTTTTATGGATTAAAACAGCTGCTCTGGAAACAGTAAATCTTATAGCTGAATTAGTATCGAGCTCTCTCAGAGTGCTATCGATGTATTGTTTCTTTTCGTTCTGCTAGCAAATGGGCATGGGGGTTTTCGCCAGTGTGGGTTTAATTATCGCTCTGACATCTCTAGGTTTCCGCAGCCCCCTTTAACTCCAGCTTTATATTTAAGCGAAGTTTGAATTATTGCGGACCTATAAGCACTGTGTTCATAGGGAGATGAAAAGGCCCAAATACCCTCCAAAGGTATAGGGGTTCTAGCTTTGAAATAATCCTTCAAGAAAATTAGAAAGCGCTGATTACATTCCTCAGCGGACTATATCCACCTCCATCTCCAATCCCATCTCTAGAATTGCTGCGAGTGGCTTTAAGGAGGCGAAGAGCTGATCCAGATTGCGGATTTGATAATACCTCATTTGGATTTCAGAATTCACGAAATGATTATGGATGATCGCGTCCAAGTCGAATTCCAAGACCTCGACTCCAGAGGTATAGATATGATTCACTTCTCCATACGAAGAGAGGATTCCAGCACCGTAAATATGTGGCTTCCCTGGCCCTTGTATCAGCCCGAATTCAATGGTGAACCAGTATAGTCTTTGAAGCGCAGTGAGGGCGATAGGATTACCTGAATGCTTTAATCCCAGCTTCCCGAATTCCTCCATGAATCGTGCATACGTGGAATCTAGCAGGAGGGGTATATGTCCAAAGGTATCATGGAACATGTCAGGTTCTTCCAAGTAATCTAGCTGTGCTCTGGAGCGCAACCAGGTAGAAGAGCAAAATCTTTTCTCAGCCAATAGCGCGAAGAAATCCTCCACAGGAATAAGGCCTTTCACTACCTCAATATCCCAGCCACTCTCCTGTTTCAAGCGCGGAACGATTTTCCTGAAATCAGCCACTTCATCTCGGTTCATCTCGGGAGTCAATACCTTCACTTTTTCCAGGAATCCAGGAAAACCTTTGCCTTTCAGATTCTTTGACTGACGGTCATAGAGGATGCTCCATGTGCCATGGTCCTCAGCGCTGTATCTGCTGTATTCTTGTTTCATTAGTCAAGCAGAGAGGCGCCCATGCAGAGAATGGCCTTCGCTTTGTTGCGGCAGGCAATAGTTAGGATAGGGTGCTTAATAAAGGGATGCTTTTCACGGAGGTAAGCATTCACATTTCCATGATTATTCCACGGTAACGCTCTTCGCGAGGTTACGAGGCTGATCCACGTTGCAGCCACGTAAGACTGCGATGTGGTAGGAGAGAAGTTGCAATGGAACTACGGACAGGAACGGAACCAAGATATCAGCGGTCTCAGGAATCTCTATGATATGATCGGCCATATCCTTCACCTGCGTGTCTCCTTCGGTTACTATCGCGATGATCTTACCACCACGGGCTTTTACCTCTTGGATATTGCTTACTACTTTCTCATAGGAAGAATCCTTGGTAGCGATGACGATCACTGGCATCTCTTCATCTATCAAAGCGATGGGGCCATGCTTCATCTCAGCAGCAGGATAACCTTCAGCATGGATGTATGAGATTTCTTTCAGTTTCAATGCTCCTTCCAATGCCACAGGGAAATTCACGCCACGCCCTAAGTAGAGCATATTACGTGCATCCTTGAAGATACCAGCGATGTGCTGGACCTGCTTATCGGTCTTGAGTACCTTTTCGAGCTTGGCAGGGATCTGCTCCAGATCCATCAGCAGTCGCTGTAATTTCCCTTGGGAAATGGCCCCACGGCTATAACCCAATGAAAGGGCCATCAATGTGAGGACGGTCAATTGGGCGGTGAAAGCTTTCGTAGAAGCTACTCCTATTTCTGGTCCAGCATGGGTATAGGACCCTGAATGCGTTTCACGCGGAATGGATGATCCTATGACATTGCAGACGCCATAGATCAAGGCACCTTTTTCTTTGGCCATCTTGATAGCGGCCAAAGTATCAGCGGTCTCTCCTGATTGGGATATGGCGACCACCACATCTTTCTCCGTGATTACTGGATTTCGGTAACGGAATTCAGAAGCGTATTCCACTTCTACTGGAACTCGCGCCACGTCTTCGATGAGGTATTCGGCCACCAGGCCAGCATGCCATGAAGTCCCACAGGCAACTATGATGATACGATCCGCATTGCGGATGCGCTGCTCATACTCTTTAAAACCTCCCAGGACGATCTTTCCTGAAAGAAGATCCACACGACCGCGCATACTGTCAAGGACGCTCTTAGGCTGTTCATGGATTTCCTTGAGCATGAAATGCGGATAACCACCCAACTCTATGGCCTCCAAGTTCATCTCCAGCTCTTGGATATAAGGATTGATCTCCTTGTTCTTGATGGTTTTGATGCGCAGGCCTTTATTCCTGTCTACAGAGGCGATCTCACCATCTTCCAGATAGACCACATTCTTCGTGTATTCAATAATGGGTGTAGCATCTGAAGCGAAGAAGAATTCATTCTCTTCACCCACGCCTACCACCAGTGGGCTTCCCATCTTGGCCGCGATGAGCTCATTGGGATTGAGCTTGTTCAATATCACGATTGCATAAGCTCCTATCACCTCATTCAGAGCTAAACGGATGGCTTCAAATAGGTCACCTTCCGTGCTTTTATGCACTTCTTGAATCAAGTTGATCAACACCTCTGTATCCGTATCACTCTTGAATTCATACCCACGATTCATGAGCTCATTCTTCAAGGAAGAATAGTTCTCAATGATCCCATTATGGATAATGCATAGTTCTTCGCCTTCAGAGAAATGCGGGTGAGCATTCACATCATTCGGGGGTCCGTGTGTGGCCCAACGTGTGTGGCCTATACCTGAGGTTCCTTTGAGTTCTTTCCCAGCCACCATGTCTTCCAAGTTGGCCACTTTCCCCTTGCACTTGTATAGCTTGATACCATCTTTAACCTGAAGGGCCACTCCGGCACTGTCATAACCCCTGTACTCCAAGCGTTTAAGCCCTTTGATCAATATGGGGTAAGCTTCACGATGTCCAAGGTATCCAACGATTCCGCACATGTTTATTCGAATTCAGTGTAAATAATCTTCAATTTAGCTTGTTGCATCGGCCCATTAGGGCCGAAAACTTGAACCATACCTGCTTTGGTCGAGTTCAAGGTCGGTAGGACCATAATCTCAGGCTCTGAGATCACTTGGTTCAGTACTTGCTGAGTAAAACGGGTGAGATTTATCAGGTAAGCCCCTTCCTCTTCATCATAAAATCCATCACTGAAGCTATCGCCTTCAAAGATATCTGGAACCGACACGATGTCCCCATCATCATTGCGATAAACTGCAAACAAGCGATCTGGGAAAGCTATCGAGGCTGTATCCTGACCAAAGGTCAAGGGGATGGAGAGCACCGCTTTATTGATTGCCACACCACCTAGTAAAGCCAGATCACGCAGTGTAGGGAAGGTGTAATGCAGGTTCAGGCCTGCCATGGACTGGACATAACCGTATTGAGCACCTATTTCTGTGGAGTTCAATGCAGCTTCGATAGGCGTACCGCTATAGTCTTGGTCAAAGTGAACGAAGCGCGGGCTGTTCTCATTGATGAAGAAATCATAGCGCCCATTGATTGAATCCACATGGAAATATAGGGCCATCTTAGAGTCGATGCTCAATAGGTCGAAGCTTATGATATTCCCTCGTGCACCTATTTTCTCAGCCACTATCTGAAGACCATTGAAATAATCAGTAAAGTCATTCAGGTTTCCGAAATGAGTCCCAATACGGGCCTCATCCAAGAGTTCTTGGGCCAAGGCATCAGAGAGCCTGAAGCGCATCTGTGGAAGCAAGGTATCACCCAACATGGTCACCACAGAATCAGTCGTATTAGGAACGGAGGGGATGTATGAACTATGCATCAGATCCATGGGGTCAGATGCGACCACACTGTTAGAGTAGTAAATGCTGTCTATGGACATGGTCTCAGTCAAACGATATATCCTGTATCGGATCTCATCCTCATAACCGTAGATCCTGCTCTCGCTGCTGCTTGAATATTTGAAGCTGAGCACCAAGCTGTCCACCATGGCAGCTTCATCTATGTCAGGGGTCAATGCACTCAAGCGCACTTGCGTATAGATACTCGCATTCACCTTCCCGAACTCAGGTGTATTTATGTCTCCGAGCAAGCTGGCCGAGAGGCCATTGGTGCGGCTCGAATCAGACTTGAAGGTGTAAGTCTCTATCCTGAAGGTATCCAGAACAAGCGCACCGAGTAAGTCCCCCTCCTCGCGCAAGGATTGACCTATCTCATCCTCTGCCTTTTTGCAAGAGAAGAAGAGTGTCAGGGTCAAAACAAAAAAAGTGGCGGCCTTCTTTGGCCGCCAATTCATGATCATTCTCATAGTATGTTCAAATATCAGGTCAAGCGAGGCTAGTAGCCGACTCGAAAACCGCGTGATAGAATTCAGCATATTTAGGAGCGTAGTCCTCTTCACCGCAATATTCCAGTATTTCTAAGCCGCTCGCATCGATGGCCTTGATCAAGTTCTTGTCTAGGTCTGGAGAACCTTTTACTACTGCATCAGCATATTCAAGCGCTGCACGGTGCAGGTTGGTCATACTTGGATCCTCTAGAATCTCTACATCTGCCCTTTCCAACTCAGCTTCATACATCAACTTCTCAGAGAGGTTGGCATCGAACTTCTTTGGTCCAGGAGCGCTGTAAGGGCTATAGATGATCTTAGAATTCTCAAAGTGTGGATCCTCGTTGAATACCTTGCGGACCAACATAGGGGCCAATGAGGTCATCCAACCATGACAGTGGATGATGTCTGGCTTCCAGCCTAGTTTCTTAACAGTCTCCAATGCTCCTTTGCAGAAGAAGAGGGCACGCTCATCATTATCGTCAAAGAACTTTCCTTCAGCATCAGCAACGACTGCTTTACGCTTAAAGTATTCTTCGTTGTCAATAAAGTACACTTGCATCCTGATCTGTGGGATAGAAGCCACCTTGATGATTAAGGGATGGTCACTGTCATTGATGACGAGATTCATTCCTGATAATCTGATTACCTCATGCAACTGATGCCTACGTTCGTTAATACAACCGTAACGAGGCATGAAGACGCGGATTTCATGGCCTTGCTCGTGCATGTATTGTGGTAGCATCCGGGCCCGTGTAGAAATAGGACTTTCAGGTAGGAAAGGAGTGATTTCTTGGGCTAGATAAAGGATTTTCAAGTTTTCCATATAGTTTTTTTGAGAACGTATTTGCGGGTACAAAAATATAGAAAAAAAAGCCTATTCTCAACAATTAAAACTAGCTTCACCCGTAAATCACTGATTATCAATGTACTCCGGAACAAGCCAAATCCTCCGTTCGCGGGCAGAACTCGATTCTGCCCTTGAAGCCCTGAAAAAAGGCAAGCTTAAAATCGGCCTCGTTCCTACCATGGGGGCCCTCCATGAAGGGCATATTTCCCTGATCCAGGTCGCTAAGCAACATGCTGACGTGGTGATATGCACCATCTTCGTGAATCCGACCCAGTTTAGTGATTCCAAAGATTTAGAGAAATATCCGCGTACAGAAGAGAAGGATTTGAAACTACTCAATCAAATTGGCTGCGACTTCGTCTTCCTTCCTGACCTGAAGACGATATATACTCAGGATCATGTGGCTGCCAAGATTGTATATAATGGACTAGACCAGGTCATGGAGGGCGCTTTTCGGCCGGGTCATTTCGATGGGGTAGTAGAAGTGGTACATCGTCTTTTTACATTGACTGATCCTTACATCGCATGTTTCGGAGAGAAGGACTTCCAGCAATTGGCAGTCATTAATGAACTGGTGCTGCAGCATGAGATGGGTATAGAGATCATCCCTTGTCCCATCCTCCGAGAAAAGAACGGTCTGGCGATGAGCTCGCGCAATGAACGATTGAGTCCGCAGCAGAGAGCAGATGCTGCAGTCCTATGCGATACATTGACCGAAATGAAGGGGATGACCGAGCTCATGAATCCTGATGAATTGGCCCAATGGGGAAGGGATAAGATAAATAGCCAGGAGCTCTGTGTCTTAGAGTATCTGGAAGTGTGTGATAGTAAGTCCTTGCGACCTGTCTATCGCTGGAAAGAAGCAGATGAAGTGCAGGCATTCGTAGCAGCCCGCTTCGGGGAGATACGGCTCATAGATAATATGCAGCTGAAGCCCTGAAAGGAATAATGGAAAGGCACTACATTTGCCGTCCATGAATATACAGGTATTAAAATCCAAGATACACAGGGTCACGGTCACTCAGGCCGACTTGAATTACGTTGGTAGCATCACCATTGACCTCAGCTTGGCCGAAGCCGCAAATCTATTAGAAGGTGAACGCGTTCAGATAGTGAACATAAATAATGGTGCTCGCTTGGAGACTTATGTAATCTATGCTGAGAAGGGTTCTGGTGTTATCTGCTTGAACGGACCTGCTTCCCGCATGTGTGCCGTAGGTGACATCATCATAATCATAGGCTATGCCTACATGGACTTTGAAGAAGCGAAGACCTTTAAACCCAGACTCGTATTCCCAGATACCCGCACGAATAGCTTGAAAGATTCCTGATTCATGAAGCATTTGGCCAAAGTCTTGAAGTTAGGGATCCCCCTGTGCTTGGCCATCTACCTGATGTACTATACGTTCGAGGACCCGGTAAAAAGGAATGAGCTCTTGGACGCCATCTCAGGAATGGACCTCCGTTGGATCTTCCTGTCTATTATATGCGCTTGGCTCTCACATGTAGTAAGGGCACAGCGTTGGACCTATCTCCTTGAACCACTGGGGTATAAAACACGCCTTTGGACCAGATATCACGCAACCATGGTAGGGTACTTGATCAACATGCTCTTACCTAGAGTAGGTGAAGTGAGCAGACCAGCCATAGTCGCTAAGTATGAGAAGACCCCTTTCGATAAGACCTTCGGGACCATCGCGGCAGAGCGCATCATAGACCTCATGATGCTCGGAGGGTTGACAGCCTTCACCTTCTTAACCCAACGCGACATGATCTGGGAACATGTTTCCAAGATGTTGAGCAAGGAGGATGGAGCAGATGCTAATCCATATAGTCTGTACATCAAGCTGGGGATTGCTTTGGTCCTGGTTATCATATTCTTCTTGCTCGGAAAAAAGCTGAAGGAAAAGGTATTGGGGTTCATGAAGGGAATCTTAGAAGGACTGACCAGTATCTATCACACTCCATATAAAGTCCGTTTCGTCATTGATAGCATCTTGATCTGGAGCCTCTATGTCCTTATGTTCTACCTGCCCTTCTTGGCTCTGCCTGAGAGTGCGGCATTGCCCTGGGGAGCGATTCTTGCCGGATTCGTTTTCGGTAGTTTCTCGGTGGTATTGACACCTGGCGGTACAGGCACCTATCATTTTGCGGTGGGCCTTGCACTTTCATTCTATGGGCTCGAATTAGGCCTTGGACAAGCACTCGGAATGGCCATCTGGGCTTCACAGGCACTGATGCTTATCGTTCTTGGTGCGCTTTCCTTACTTTTAGTTCCCAGATATAACCGAGATTATGCCGGCCATACACCCTCTTCTATCCAAAAAACTCCTTCCTGAGCCTGAACTTCAGAAGCTGGTCAAGAAATGGCAAGCTGATGGTCTCACAGTAGGTTTTACCAATGGAGTCTTCGACCTCTTACATCCAGGGCATGTGAATTACTTGCAAGATGCCGCCTCTATGGTGGATCATCTTATCCTCGGATTGAACAGTGATGCCTCTGTGCGCATGTTGGGCAAAGGACCTGATAGACCCATCAATAACGAGTTCTCACGGGCAGTCGTTTTGGCTGGCTTATCTTCCATCTCAGCGGTTTGCATTTTCAATGAGGACACTCCGCTTTCATTGATAGAGAAAATCTCTCCTGACCTGCTTTTCAAGGGCGGAGACTATGACCCCAGCGTGAGCGATCCAAATGACAAAAGATATATTGTAGGCTCTGATGAGGTCAAGAAGAAAGGAGGCAAGGTAGTATCGATTCCGCTGGTCGATGGGTTCAGCACGACAGGAACATTGAAGAAGATCCAAGATGGCAACTAAGACCAAGAGCAAGAAAGCATACTTCTGCAAGAACTGCGGGAATGAGTTTGCCCAATGGATGGGTAAATGTCCCGCTTGCAATGAATGGAATACGCTCATCGAAGAATTGGTGATCAAGGAGGATAAAAAGGCACTGGGCAGATCTGCTGAAAGGGTCCAGAGCAAGAAAGCCCTGCCACTTTCAGCTATACAGCGAGAAGAGAATGAACGCATCCCTACAGGATATGCAGAATTGAATAGGGTGCTCGGTGGAGGACTTGTTCCAGGATCTATGGTCCTTCTGGGAGGTGAACCAGGCATAGGAAAATCTACCCTTACGCTTCAAGTGGCGATGGAACTGAAAAGCAAGGTCCTTTATATCTCTGGGGAGGAAAGCCTGCAACAGATAAAGATGCGTGCAGAGCGACTGGGTAACATAAACGATCAATGTCTCTTGCTCAATGAAGTGAACACGCATCACATCCTCGCTCAACTGGAAGAAGTTAGACCTGATGTGCTTATTGTAGATTCTATACAGACCCTGTATTCTCCGCAGCTTGATAGCACACCGGGCAGTATCTCTCAGATCAGGGAATGTACAGGAGAGATGATGCGCTTCGCGAAAGAAACAGCGACTCCCGTAATCCTCATTGGACACATCACCAAGGACGGAAACCTTGCAGGACCTAAGGTTCTGGAGCACATGGTTGACACGGTATTGCACTTTGAAGGTGACAGGAATCATGCATATCGCCTCCTGAGATCTACCAAGAATAGATTCGGATCTACCCATGAGCTCGGCATCTTTGAGATGGCGGGAGATGGATTGCATGAGGTGTTGGACCCGAGCAAAGTATTGACTAACAGCTTTGATGAAGACTATAGCGGGATCGCTGTAGGAGCTATGTTGGAAGGATTGCGCCCAATGCTTATAGAAGCGCAGGCACTAGTGAGTTCAGCCGTCTATGGCACCCCACAGCGTTCTGCCACAGGATTCGATCTTCGCAGATTGAACATGCTCCTAGCAGTTTTAGAAAAGCGTGGCGGATTCAAAATAGGCGTCAAGGATGTCTTCCTGAATATCGCTGGAGGACTGCGCGTAGAGGATCCAGGATTGGACCTCGCAGTGGTCGCAGCCATCATGTCTTCGTATTTGGATACGCCCATCCCACGCGGAACATGCTTCGCTGCTGAGATTGGATTAAGTGGGGAATTAAGACCAGCTTCCAGAATCGCGCAACGCGTAAGTGAAGCGGCCAAGCTGGGCTATAAAAGCATATACATCAGTAGTTATGGACCTCAGGATATAGAAGTGGATAAGAGCATGAAAGTGGTGAAGGTCTCTAGGCTTCAAGATGTATTCGCGCATTTATTTGCGGGAGCTTGATAAAATCCATGGGTGAATATGCACAATGCCCCCCTTGTCTGCAGGGGTTGAGTCAATAAAACCCTCGCGCAACTATTGCCTACTGACTAAAAGATTAGATGCTCCCTGAGATCGCTTCATTCACATTCATGATATGATCACCCACTTTCTCGCACTGTGAGAAGAGGTCATTATAAATCATGCTACCTTGAATATTATCATCCCCTTTAGCGATGCGGTCATGGTACTTCCTGCGCAGCTCATTGCGGCATACATTGATGTCTTTCTCTAAGCTGCGGGCTTTATCCATATTGGCACTTTTATAATCGCCTTCTAGATTCTCATTCATAACCTTGAATGCAGCTTCCACTTTATTCAACATCTCATTCAGATTGGTCCTTTGCTTAGGATCGAAGTAGAGGCTGTCATCGCGCTTTCGCTCCATGCTCTTGGACATCTGATAGAAGATATCGCCTATACGTTCTAGGTCGTTGATGATGCTCAACATGCTGCGAATCTCCAAGGTGTTCTCATCGGTCAACTCGCTCTTAGCCACCTTCTCCAAGTACTGAGCGATCTCTATCTCGAATCTATCTGTGATTTCCTCATACTTCGCTAACTTCTTGAACATCTTGGCGCTTTCCTTCTTGCCCGGTTCATTGAGTAAAGCCCGTATGAACTTGACCATCCTGCTCGTTATATCCCCGAAGCGCGCAATCTCTTGCTTGGCCTCCAAGAGACCAAGACCGGTATAGGTGATTACGTGTCCGCCTATGTAATTCAGCTTGAATTCCTCATCAGCATCTCCTTTGGATTTCACAGTGCGCTCAGCGAGTCGCACCAAGAATGGGACGAACCATATCATGAGGAGGACATTACAGGCATTGAACATGGTATGGAACAAGGCGATAGCTGAATTTGCTAGGTCATAGTTCTCAGGATCAAAGCTGTCTCCTCCTATGATGTATCCAACCATGGAAGTGAAGAAAGGGAACACGCACAGTATCCAGGTCACACCTATAATATTGAATAAGGAGTGGATCCTCGCTGAGCGCTTCGCATGCACGTTTCCAACAGCTGAGGCAAGCTCTGCAGTGATGGTGGTACCGATGTTCTCTCCCAGAATCATGGCACAGGCCACTTCATATGGAATGATTCCCTTGGATACCATGGTCAATGTCAGCGCCATCGCTGCAGAAGAGGATTGAATGACGATGGTCACCAAGGCTCCGAGCAACACGAACATGATATTGCTGATCACCGGGATGTCCTTGTAATTCACGAAGAACTGTACGATGGGCGAGTCATTATCTAGGGTGGGTACGGAATCTTTCAGGAACTCTAGACCGATGAATAGAATAGCGAAACCAATGATGGCACTGCTGATTTCCTTGGCCTTAGGAAAGTTCATGAACATCAATGGTGCTCCTATAGCAATGAGTACGAGCGCATAACTCGCAATGCTCACCTTGAATCCAAGCAAAAGGACCAACCAAGCTGTGATGGTCGTTCCAATGTTGGCTCCCATCATAACGCCCGCTGACTGTCTGAGCGTCAACAGTCCTGCATTCACCAGACTCACAGTCATGACCGTGGTCACCGAAGAAGACTGGACGATGGCCGTAGAGAAGAATCCAGTAAAGACGCCCTTAACCCTATTAGAAGTCAAGCTTCCAAGCATCTTTCTGAGGCGCTCTCCAGAGGCACGCTGAAGGCCATCACTCATCACCTTCATTCCGAAGATGAAAAGACCAAGTGACCCTATGAGGATTAAGAACTTCATCAATCCCCAACCCCTTTCTGTTTGGACCTTAATCTTCTTGGACCAGATCACATCTGCATTATTCAGCTCAGCAGAAGGGATCTGTTCAGTCTTGGAGATACCTACATAAAAGATATATTTTTCATTCCCTATGAGGTCTTCGATAGTGAAGTTGATATCCTTGGCCGGAACAGGCTGGGTGTATTTCCATGTAGATGAAAGCCCGCTCTCTTCCCTCTTAGCTCCGATGTCAGTATTGTACTTGATCACCACGAAACGGTCAGCCACTGCGTCTATCTCTTCGTAATCGAGCACCCATGATATCTCAGCACCTTCAGCAATCCCTGATCCGTTCATCATCTTGAACACAGACTTATCCAGTGCTTTCTGCACGGAGACGGGAGTATAGACTTCAGTCTGGGTAGAATCGACCGATTGGGCTGAATGTGGGGCTGAAAGAAGGCCTAAGAAAAGCGTTAGAAAAAGCGCCTTAGCGGCAAAAAAATACTTCATGAAAGAATTCCTTTTTATAAGACTGCAAAGCTACAGCGAATGGCAAGAAACACAGGATTATTTGATCAAGGTTAACTATTCATTAACATGTTCAGGTCTTCGCGGAGAAGGCGCGCATGAAAAGCCTATGAACACTGTGTTTTCTGAATTATCTTCATTATCATTTTGTTAACAACGGAATTGCGAGTTGGATGCCAATCTATCTTTAACAGGGGTACATTGTCGAGGGCCTAAACAGATGCATATTTCCATGAGATCCCTTAGTGTTTTTATCACGCTCCTCTGTCTCAACTCCTTCATCTTGAGATCACAGGACACCACGAGCATAAGCTTTGGTCAAGGCCTGATTAATGTCGTTGCCAAGGACTCTTCATGGTCTACCAAGACCACTTTCCGCTTCCAGACCCAATATGAAGGCATTTATGAACAGGACAGTGACTCCTACTCTGATCGCTTCAGGGTGCGAAGAGCCAGGATCAAAGGAGCTGGCTGGGTGACCAAGAGCCGAAAAGTCAGGTACAAGTTCGAGTATGATATGACCAATGGATTCGTACTGGATGCAGTGTTGAAATGGAAATTTGCCAAAGACTGGGAAATATGGATTGGCCAGACTAAACTTCCGGGGAATGTGGAACGAGTGATTTCTTCACAAAATCTCCAACTTGTGGATTGCTCTATCATGAACGCTCAGTTCAACCTGGACCGTGATGGCGGCCTCCAATTACGTCATGACCATATGCTCGGAGAGATGGTGGTCAAGGAATCATTAGCTCTTTCCATGGGGGAAGGACCTAATTCTCAAAGTAGTTCTACGGGTATGTCATATACAGCCAGACTGGAACTGTTCCCATTCGGAAAATTCAAGAAAAGCGGAGATGAATATTCAGGATCTGACTTGCGAAGGAACCCCAAACCTCGCTTGATGTTAGGAGCTGTATATGACCACAATGAAGCGGCTATACGCTCTCGCAGTCACTTAGGTTCTTATTTTAATAATGGTTCTAGGAACCTCTCCACCCTCCAGTTTGATGCCCATTTCAAGCATCAAGGATTCAGCATGATGCTCGAGTATTCTGAGCGATGGGTAGAACGCGGCAGCCCTACACTGAACTATCTCACTGATGAAGAAGGGACCATCATAGCTCTCGGAAACACCTATTACACTGGTTGGGGAGCCAATGCCCAAATGGGATATCTCTTGAAATCCAATTGGGAGGTCGCAGCACGCTATTCATGGATCAGACCAGACAGTATCATTCAACAGAATGATCTGGATCAATATACCCTTGGACTATCCCGCTATATCTACGGACATAATTTGAAAGTACAAGGAGACGTAAGTTTATTGGAAGAAAGCAATGCTTCTAATCAGATTATGTTCAGGCTTCAGACTGAATTCACTTTCTGATCAATCACTGGCCTGAGAGAGATCCACATAAGCTCCTTCGCCATTGGGTTCCATCTCATATGCGAATTGAGAAAACTTCTCTTGTACAGCATCCAATTCTGCTAGAATCTCGTCTACTTCCATCGTGGTCACCATGACCATGCGGTGTTCTTTAATTCCTGGAAGTCCCCTGAAATAATTCGAGTAATGCCTACGCATCTCTACGATGCCTAGCGTAGGGCCTTTCCACTCTAAAGACATCATCAGATGTTCCTTGCATGCCGCCACCTTATCTGCTACTGTAGGCGCTGGGAGATATTCACCGGTATTCATGAAATGCTTTATCTCATTGAAAATCCAGGGATTCCCTATGCTCGCCCTTCCTATCATGATTCCGTCTACTCCATATCGCTCTTTCATCAAAACAGCTTTCTCAGGAGTATCCACGTCTCCATTCCCGAATACTGGAATATGCATCCTCGGATTGTTCTTCACCGCAGCGATCAGGCTCCAGTCAGACTCTCCTTTATACATCTGCTTACGTGTACGCCCATGAATGGAGATGGCCTTGATCCCCACATCCTGAAGTCGCTCAGCCACTTCTACGATGTGCATGCTGTTCTCATCCCATCCCAGGCGGGTTTTGACTGTAACCGGTAGTTTGACCGCCTTCACTATATGTGAAGTCATGCTCACCATCTTAGGGATATCCTGGAGGATTCCAGCACCAGCCCCTTTACAGGCCACCTTTTTTACTGGACATCCGTAATTGATGTCAATGATATCCGGTCGGGCCTGCTCGGTAATCTCGGCAGCTTCGATCATATGCTCTATCTCACTCCCGAATATCTGTATGCCCACCGGGCGCTCATATTCGAATATGTCGAGCTTCTGCACGCTCTTCGCGGCATCCCGAATAAGCCCCTCGCTGGAGATGAACTCAGTATACATGAGGTCAGCACCGTGCTTCTTGCACAGGGCTCTGAACGGTGGATCGCTCACGTCTTCCATGGGCGCTAGCAGAAGGGGGAATTCTGCAATCTCTATGTCTGCAATCTTAATCAAGGCTGTTTCAAGCAATGTTAGCTTTGCTGCAAAAGTACATCCCTGACATGGCCCCTGACAATAAAAAACTCTTTCTCCTTGATGCAATGGCGCTTATTTACCGCGCCTATTTCGCATTTATCAAGCGTCCTTTGATCAACAGTAAAGGGGTGAATACCTCAGCAATGACAGGCTTCATGGGCACTTTACAGGACCTTATTACCAAGGAAAAACCCAGCCATATAGCAGTCGCTTTTGACACCCACGCACCTACCGATAGAAGCTCCGAATTCAGCTTTTATAAGGCCAATAGGGACGAAACACCCGCTGATATCATTAATAATATAGGGCCAATCAAGGAATTCCTCAAGGCGATGAAGATCCCCATCATCGAGTTAGATGGCTATGAGGCTGATGATGTGATAGGGACCATGGCCAAGCAGGCTGAGAAAGAAGGCTTTCAAGTGTATATGGTCACTCCTGATAAGGATTTCGGACAATTGGTCTCTGAGAATATCTTCATGTTCAAACCTGCTATCGGTGGAAGGCCTCAAGAGATCTTAGGAATTCCTGAAGTCCTTGCGAAATGGGATATAGAGCGCATAGACCAGGTGATAGACATGCTCGGACTCATGGGGGATGCCGTAGATAATATCCCAGGAATAGCTGGGGTAGGAGAGAAGACCGCCCAGAAACTCCTCAAGGAATATGACACCATAGAAGGCCTTCTGGAAAACACGGAGCAGCTGAAAGGCAAGCTAAAGGAGAAAGTAGAGGAAGGAAAAGAGATGGCCATGGTCTCCAAAATGCTTGCCACCATCATTCTGGATGTTCCTTTGCAATTCGATGCAGAGGATTTCGAGCTATGCGCTCCTGATGTAGAAAGGCTCACGGCCCTTTTTGATGAGTATGAATTCAGGAGCCTTGGAAAAAGAATCCTGGGTGAAGCGTATAGTTTCGGAACCACAGGGGGTACAGGCGGGCAGATGGATCTCTTCAGCTCCAACGGGGACCAAGTCGCTGAAGTTGCTTCAGCTCCATTGAAGTCCTTCGATGGAGAACAGGTGACGTATCAACTGGTCAATGATGAAGAAGGCAGGAAAGAACTCCTTGAGAAATTACTGAAGGCAGAATTGGTCTGCATGGATACGGAGACCACTGGATTGGATCCATTGCTACACCAATTGGTAGGAATGTCGTTCTCTATCAAAGCAGGTGAAGCTTGGTATGTTCCTGTTCCTGAGGATCAGAAAGAGACTCAGAGAATCGTAGATGGATTCAAGCCCTTCTTTGAGCATGAGAAGATCTCCAAGCTAGGTCATAATCTGAAGTATGATATGCTCATGCTTATGAATTATGGAGTGGATCTGAAAGGAAAGATTGAAGACACCATGATTGCCCATTATCTCATTGAACCAGAGAAAAGACATGGGATGGATTACCTGTCAGAATCCTACCTGGGATATAGCCCCGTTTCTATCACTGAGTTGATAGGGAAGAAAGGCAAGCTGCAGAAGAGCATGCGTGACCTGGAGCCCAGCGAGATCAAGGACTATGCTTCTGAAGATGCTGACATAACATTGCAATTACATAACGTCTTTAAACCTTCGTTGAAAACAAGGGGAGTTGAGAAATTGTATAATGACATGGAGGCTCCATTGGTCAAAGTATTGGCCGAGATGGAATATGAAGGCGTAGGACTGGATGTGGATTTCCTTAATGCCTATTCCAAAGAACTCGAAGGAGAAGCGATTATCGCACGAACTGCGATATTCGAGAAGGCAGGAATGGAGTTCAACTTGAATTCACCCAAACAATTGGGAGAAGTACTCTTCGATAAACTTCAGATTCCTTATAAAGGAAAGAAGACGAAGACCGGCCAATTTAGCACCAATGAAGAGGTGCTCAGCAAGCTGGAATATGAACATCCTATCGCTAGGGATATCATGGAATATCGTGAGATCAGCAAACTGAAAAGCACCTATGTAGATGCGCTTCCTCTTATGGTCAACCCACGTTCAGGACGTATACACACCTCTTTTAGACAAGCGGTGGTGCCTACCGGAAGATTGAGTTCTGATAATCCCAACATCCAGAACATCCCCGTACGTACCGAGCGAGGAAGGAAGATTAGAAAGGCATTTATTCCGCCTAAAGATGGTTTCGTATTGCTGGCAGCTGACTATTCCCAAGTAGAACTCAGGATTATAGCTGCACTCTCCAAGGACCCGAATATGATCCAAGCCTTTTTGGATGGGGAGGACATTCACGCATCTACGGCATCCAAGGTTTTCGGAGTGCCATTGGCTGAAGTGACAGCTGATCTGAGAAGGAAAGCGAAGGCGGTGAATTTTGGGTTAGCCTATGGACAAGGTGCCTTTGGACTGGCTGCGAATCTGAATATCTCACGTACTGAAGCAAAGGAAATCATTGATAATTACTTTGAGAAATACCCGGGTATCAAATCCTATATGGATCAGAGCATCGCTGAAGCCAGAGAGAAGGGATACAGTGAGACAATATTGGGCCGTAAAAGAGACCTGCCTGACATCAATGCCCTAAATAATACGGTCAGAGCCCAGGCTGAACGAAACGCAGTGAACACCCCCATCCAAGGTGCTGCGGCTGATGTGATCAAGGTCGCCATGATTGACATCCAGGCTGAGATGAAAAAGAAAAGGACACGCTCGAAAATGATCCTCCAGGTGCATGACGAATTGGTATTCGATGTGCATGAAGATGAATTGGACTACATGAAAGGGATGGTGGTCGAAAAAATGAGTAAAGCGGTCGAACTGGATGTACCTTTATTGGTAGAGGCAGGTTTCGGAAAAAATTGGCTTGAAGCACATTGACTCCTTGCGTTTTGAAACCTTGGAGGCCCATACACGTATATCAGCACGGACGAATGTCCCACCTATTGAAACAATGAGCATTATGAGCTATAGAATAAAGAACCTGTCCACATGGACATTTGCAGTGCTGATGACAGTCAGCCTAAGTTTCTCCTCCTGCGGAGACAGCAGCGCTGACAGCGCGCTAACACAAGCCTATGCTTCTGCGGATGAAAAGACCGAAGAGCAGGCAAGCAGGGTGAAGAAGATATTTTACGCGATTCCCGCCCCAATAGAGATGGTCTCCTTAATCCAAGAGGTAGGCTCCAGGTATGATTATTCTCTCTTGAATAAAGTGGAAAAGCGCAGCCAATACAATACTGCGAAGAGCAAAGCTATAAACTTAGGCATCTATGGTGCCGACCTCAGTTATACGAGCGTCTTCGACCAAAACCAAGAATCTATCCTTTACATGTCCTGCGCCAAACAATTGGCGGATGAGCTGGGAGTCTCTAGCGCATTCTCTGATGAGACCATGGCACGTATAGAAGAGAATCTGGATAACCGAGATTCCCTCTTGCATATCATCACTCAGACATTTTATGAATTAGATGCCTATTTGAAAGAGAATGACAGGAGCAATATCTCAGCTCAGGTGATCACAGGAGGTTGGTTAGAAGGACTCTATCTCGCCAGCAAGATGGTGCAGAAATTTGGAAAGGGGAATGAACTGAGCACCCGCATGGTAGATCAGCAATATGCCCTTAAGGACCTTATCGCCTTGAATGAGGCGTATAATAAAGATGGTTCATTGGATGAGGTCTTGGTAGACTTACGTTCATTAGAAGCTATCTATAATGAAGCAGGAAATGATACCGGTTCGGTGGACACTCAGGTAGACAAGAACGGGAAAGTGACTCTGGGTGGCGGGCCTAGCGCTGTCATGAGCGATTCATCTTTGGATAGATTAATCGCCAAGACCATTGAAATCAGACAAAAATATGTGATGTGAGTTTATTCTTCAGAAGAGAAGAATGAGATTAAACGAAAGAGCTATGGAAAGGAAAGCGATTATAGTGTTGTTGATTATGATGTTGCCAGTCTTGGCCTTCTCCCAGTGTAGAAGGTTCACGAAGGTGTCATGCATACCCGCTTTAGGCGAGTACGTCCCCAATGAGAATTTCAATAGTGCAGTATTGATCCCAGGAGATCAGGCTGAACTGATGATGACCTTCTACGCGGGACAGGATTACAGAGTATTAATCTGCACAGAGGATATCCTTGGGGCAGTAGATTATACCTTGACTGATGAATCAGGGAAGAAAATCTTTGATTCCAAGCACATGGATGTTGGATTCATGGACTTCTCAGTGGCCAAGACCCAACAGGTCAAGGTGAATCTGAGTGTGCCAGAAAGACCCAATACGAATCAGCTCATCCATGAAGGATGTGCGACAGTGCTGATTGGCTACAAGGAAAAGGGCTAGACCCTCTCCTCACATACGATATCAAATAGTATTGAAGGCCTGTTCCAAATCAAGGATCAGGTCTTCAATATTTTCAAGGCCTACGCTCAAGCGAATCAATGAGTCTACCACTCCTGTCTTCTCTCGCACCTCTTTAGGGATGCTTGCATGGGTCATGCTCGCTGGATGTCCTATCAAGGACTCCACTCCACCCAGGCTCTCAGCTAGTGAGAAGATGTCCGTATTGGAAGCGAATCTTTTCGCATCCTTCAGTTTATTTCCTTTCAATGTGAAGGAGACCATTCCCCCGAATCCGTGCATCTGTTCTTTGGCCACAAGGTGATTAGGATGCGCATCGAATCCTGGCCAATAGACCTTATCCACCTTATCATTCTTCTTTAGGAATCGGGCAACTTCAGCCCCGTTCTCACAATGCCTTTCCATACGCACATGCAAGGTCTTGATGCCGCGCAATACCAAGAAACAATCCTGCGGTCCCGGGACGGCTCCACATGAATTCTGGAGCGTGTAAAGTTTTGCTGCTAATTCCTCATTGTCCAATATCAATGCGCCCATCACCACATCACTGTGCCCATTGATATACTTGGTCACCGAGTGCATCACTACATCTGCTCCTAGATCCAATGGATTCTGGAGGTACGGAGAAGCGAAGGTGTTATCTACAGCCAAGAGTGCACCTGCATTTTGTGCAATGCTCGCCATAGCCTTTATATCTATAATGCTCATCATAGGATTTGTAGGCGTCTCTACCCAGATGAGCTTGGTGTTCTTGTTGACCAAAGCGCGCACCGCTTCTTTATCCATCAAGGGATTGAAATGGAACTTGATTCCATATTGCTGCCAAACGGTGGTGAAGAGTCTATAAGAACCTCCATACAGGTCGCTTGTGCTTATCACCTCATCACCCGGTTTCAAGAGCTTCAAGAGAGTGTCTATCGCGGCCATTCCAGAACTGAAAACAATACCTTGCCTTCCATTCTCCAGGGCGGCAAGGTTCTTCTGTAAGGCATCACGTGTTGGATTGTGCGTACGTGAATACTCATAGCCCTTATGCTCTCCCACCGCATCTTGGACATACGTAGAGGTCTGATAGATAGGCGTCATAATCGCGCCAGTACTTGGATCTGGTTGAATACCAGCGTGTAGGGCTTTAGTTCCGAATTTCATATCGGGCAAGTAATTTTAAAGGCAGCTAAAGTAACGCTTCAAGACGGCAAGGTATCTTTCTTAGAGGTCCTTGCCAACCAACGAGGGAGGATAAGCACACCTGCAAACAGGTAGGGGAAGTAGGAGAGCAAACGCCATAGAATGGCCAAAAGTCCAACAAGACTAAGTGGAACCACACTGCCTCCAAAGAATTGATAGAATGCGAACTCTGCCACGCCACTGCTACCTGGAGTAGGGGATATGAGCATGATCATCCACATGACAAGTTGCTTCGCAAAGGCCAATAGGTCATCAATAGAAGGGACCACCATCAGCAAAAGACAGTTCAAGAGGATGAAGCGGAAAGTCCATGAAACATAGGTCGCTGAAAGTCCTTTGATCCAATAAGAAAAAGGCTTGCCTTTCAATTCCTTGGAAGTGGCCATTAGGTCATTTCCCCATTGTACGATGCGGTATTTCCAACGGAGAAGGAAGGGCAAGGAGAAAATCTTCAGCAAGATGAATCTGAAGGCGCGCGGATTGATAAAAACCGCATAAATCAGTATAAAGAGTAACACGAAAGTGAAACTGTATCCCACCCAGAAGAATCCTTCAGCGGTTAGTTCTTGGCCAAAAAGTCTCATCTGCCAATCATCAGGAAAGAGCGCAGCTCCGCCTACGGTGATCAATATGAGCGGAACCATGGTGACATAGAAAAGTTCATCCATCATGGCCGTGACCATGACGATAGCCGTTCCTTTACCTAGACTCATTCCTTCCCTGTTCAAGAAGAATACTGCTATGGCTGAGCCTCCTACCACACTCGGGGTGACTGCCGATGCGAATTCCCATAAGAGTACTATGTCCCGACATTGTCGCCAATTAAAAGCGCCATCGCTCAGCACCTTCAATCTGATTATATAAGCCATCACCCTTATGACCAGACATAGGAGGGCAAGACCTAGAAAGAGCAATGCTCTTCCTGTCCAATCTACGCGTTGCAGCGTCTCATTATAGGTGATCCTTTGGTATCCTCCAGTTCCGTCAGTGCTGATTTGGAATTCCTGATCCGATGTGGGATCTATGATGCCATCTCCATTTCCGTCTACCCAGGAATAGGGGCCCACTAGATCAGCCTCATAGCGCACAGCTGTTAGGGAGGAATGGAGCAGATATACGGCCATGCCTAGGCCAATCAGGACGGGGATCCAGATCTTACTGCCTCTCAGCTGTGACTTTATATCATCTACTACCATCTCGCTCATGGGAGACGAAAGTAATGGGCTTTTCTTTGCATGAAATGAGAAAGACATTAAATTAGAGCAGCGTTCTCTTTCCAAGGCGCTCTTCATAGAAAACCAAAACATCATCATGCATAAGATTTATCACCTCTCCAGCTGCGGCACCTGCCAGCGGATTATCAATGAACTGAATAATGGCAAGGGCTTCGAGCTACAGGACATTAAAGAGAAGAACATCTCAGCCCCAGAGCTGGATGCTATCATGAAGAAAGTAGGCAGCTATGAAGCCCTTTTCTCTAAACGCGCCATGAAATACCGTTCCATGGGACTTGATAAAATGGATCTCAGCGAAAAGGACTATCGCAAATACATGCTCGAGGAATACACCTTCCTTAAGCGACCTTTTATCTTGATCGAAGAGGCTATTTTTATAGGGAATTCGAAGAAGGTGGTGGAAGCAGCCAAGGAAGCTTGTGGAATGTAAATGAAAATCAAGCGATGGGTTGCTTTGAACCTTCAGTACAAACAGAAAACAATATGGATGTGAATGAACCAGAGTTCTTGTATAAATATAATGATAGACGGGTCAAACTTGCGGGAGAATGCCCCATCTTTTTTCGAAGTACGACTTAAGATGAAGAGGGAACCTATTATGGCAAGCAATTGATTCGATCTTCTGGAAACCTCCGCTTGAACTTCGGGGAAACACAAGGAACGGTTACTACTAAAGATTTAGTGAATATGGGCATCATGGTGAGCAAGGAGCTTCAAGAATCACGAAACAACGTAAAGATCATGAGGTACATCCAAGAAGGGGACCATGAAAAACGTGACTGGTTGAGGAAAGAAGCTGAAGAACTGATAACTATTGCTGTCTGCATAATCAAGAACAAGCTGTAATATTGAAAGTGTCGTCCTGCAATTTGAATTTCCATTGAAATCCCTCCTCCCATATATCGCCCTGCTCTCGGTTTCCATCATCTACGGAGCAAGTTACGTGGTGGCCAAAGGTGTAATGCCTGATATAATCGGGCCATCAGGGTTTATCATGTTACGGGTTATTGGAGCAGCGAGCCTGTTCTGGATTATCTTGCTTTTCAGATGGGAGGTTCCGACCAAAAAGGATATTCTGCGATTAGCAGTCTGTGGTGTGTTCGGAGTGGCGGTGAACCAGTTGTTCTTTTTCAACGGCCTGAACCTCACCTCGGCCATCAACAGCTCGGTGATCATCACCACCAATCCCATCTGGGTGCTCATCATTGCGGCTATTGTGCTGAAGGAGAAGATCACGGCACGTAAGGGATTGGGAGTGACATTGGGATTCATAGGAGCGGTGGTGCTTATATACTTGGGGGCCCAGAATAAGGATGCTGGAACATCTGTGTTGGGAGACCTATTCATCCTTGTGAATGCACTTTCTTATGCCATCTATCTGGTTTTGGTAAAGCCGCTGATGAGCCGTTATAGACCGCTTACGGTCATTGCTTGGGTCTTTCTTTTTGGGATGTGCTATGTTCTGCCCTTTGGCTGGTCACAGTTCCAAGAAGTGGAATGGAGCACATTGAATGGTGTCCAATTCAGAAGCATAGCCTTCGTGGTGCTCTTCGCGACTTTTGGAGCGTATCTTTTGAATGTCTATGCGCTCAGCAAGGTGAGCCCCAGCGTAGTGAGTTCTTTCATCTATCTGCAACCTGTGACGGCTGTATTTTTCTCTTGGATTTTTTTCCATCTAGGGACCTATAAAAATGTGAACACTCATTTTTCATGGTCTATGCTCTTGGCCACGTTATGCATTTTCCTAGGCGTCTATTTAGTGAGCGTAAAGAAGAAAGCTATAAACTGATAGTGGAGTTTATTTGACAAATTCCGAGCTTGATTCGCAGAAAGGAAGGATGAAGAATCAACCTCATCCTGAAATTTCTGAGAAATCTCTTTTTAGGATGAAATACATCCAAGAAATACGGACCAGCACAGGTGCTTTTCTGCTCAGGGAAGATGGAGTAATAGTGTCCCGGCCAGACAAGTATCACACGGGTGAATTCGACCTGTGAAAATGCAAGTAAACCATGGCCGTCATGAATGAATACCGCAAGGTTGGCGCAAAACCCATGGTGCCATATCTAGAAGACTATGAGATCACAGGAGAGGCTAGAAAATACTGCTCGGAGAACACCTGGATCTCTTGCCGTGCTTTGATGGGAGAGCCCTATATAGCCCGTAAGATGGTAAATCTGACCATCAATTTCAACACACCCTTTCCTGAAGGAATCTTCCCCCACTATGGAGAAAGCCATCGCTTGGTTACAGATGATGCAGCATTTGGAAGAGGAACACGCTTTGACAGATTGAGAAACTAAGGTTCAAGATGTATTGGCCAAGGCATGCCTGTGTTTAATACTGCGATTTCCAAGGAAAAACCCTACGCTCCGAAAGCAATACCGTGAACAAGAATCAGATTGCTTTACAAAGAGAAGATCGGGTAGTAGGAGTGTATCTCCTTAGGATCATTTCAGAGCATGCTAGCAAGGAATTGATGTTCAGGGTGGAGTAAGGCTCTTCAGAACCTAAGAAAGAGAGAATACCAAACGTTGAAAAGAATCTGTTTTAGTGTACGACATCCTTCAAATGCCACAGCTTTTAAGGCCTCACTTAGCCGCCCTAGGATCTGGCAAATCTATCCCCAGCATGATCTCATGTGTCCCTGAGGCATAGCGTGCAATATCCGTAGTCCCAAAGTCATGGGCATAAGCGATATGGATCTTCTTATTCCATCGCACTCCCAGGAAGGCTGTAAAGGCATCGTTATTGCGGAACCCGCCACCTAGCCATACCATTTCCCGATACATGACGCGCACGGTCGCATCCACTTTCACAGGTGCCGGAGTGACCATTTTTACCAAGACATTGGGTTCTATGATGAAATCATCTCCGAGTTCATAATCATATCCTGCACTGAATAGAAAGTGACTCACCAGTGCACTGCTTCCAGATTCTGTGCTGGGATATATATTCAGATTACTCTGACTGAGTTGCGGAATAGAAAATCCTACATGGTAGTTCTTCCCTTTCAACATCAATCCCATCTTCGCATCAATCACATTCACTGACTGCAGAGAATTTCCCAATGCAGGGTCATCGCTCTCAGCCAATTGGATCTTATCTCCATCTATCGCATATTGCATCATCCCAACGGACACCCCGAATCCAAGTGTTGTACTCTCATTGAATGGAATGCGATAAGCATAGGACCCTTGAGCGCCTATCCTGCGCGTAGGCCCAACAATGTCAGTATAAACATAAGCCCCCAGTCCCATCTTCCCATCAGAGAGCGGGGTCGTGAAACTGAGCGTATAGGTACGAGGTGCATCCGTGATGCCTTCCCACTGGTAGCGATTCACAGAACGTACTTCCATCTGTTTGCGCATTCCTGCCACTGCAGGATTGATCACATAGTCATTCATAAAGAACAGTGAATACTGGGCTTCTTGCTGTGCCGATGCGATTCCTGCGATGAGCAGGGCGAGGGTAATCAGGGCTGTTCTTCTCATCTGAATATGGTTAACGGACCCGTGATCACTTCAGGGAACATGGGGTCACTCAAGTTTATCACGTAGTAATACGTTCCCACGGGTAAGGGCGAGTTCTTATACTCTCCGTTCCATGGCTCTGGATATCCAGGAGGCGAGGAGAAGAGTTCATCTCCCCAACGACTGAAGACCTGTACTGTCATCTCAGGGAAGAGACTGCGATTTCCCATCACCCAATTATCATTTACTTGGTCTCCATTGGGAGTGAATCCGGTAGGGATGGTGACACTCGGGTTCAATGTGATGGTCACCATATCTGAAGCAATACATCCATTATTACCTATCACGGTCACCGTGAATGTCGTAGTTCCGAGGTTGGTAAAGACCGGATTGGGAAGCGAGGGGTCATCTAGGCTTTCATTCGGAAACCAGGTGTAGGATGCGGCATCTGTAGAGGTAGGATTACCACCTAGGCTGATGGTGTCTCCCACGAAAGTTGTTGCATCAGACCCCGCATCTACGATAGGAAGCAAGAGGATATCCAAGTCGAGGGTGTCCCGGTCTATACAGAATCCATTGGTGATAGTGAGAATCACGACATTGCTCGAGGTGCTTGCTTGCAGGGTAGGTGATACCTGCGAAGAGAACACCGGTCCTCCTTGCAATGACCAAGAATAATCCTGCGCTCCTTCGCTGTTGGATCCGTCAAGCTGTATGGTCTCTCCATTGCATATCGGAGGATAATCTCCTGCATCAGCAAGGATCTCTAATTGATATCCTACAGTAAAGGAAGCCTCGGCCACACATCCATTATTATCAGTCACAGTGATGGTGTAAATTCCAGCAAGTATTCCGTCCAAGTCCTCATCCACTGAGGTAAAATTTCCAGGGCCTATCCATGAGCTTGCATAGCCCGGATTACCTTCACTGATATCCAAGTCTATAGATCCATCAGGGCTGTTCTCGCATATCGCATCGGTGATGTTGGTAGAGACAATAGATATCGCAGTAGGTTCATCCAAGGTGAATGGAAGATCGATGAAGCATCCTTGTGCATCAGTGACATTCAGGGTGTAATCTCCAGCCCCTAGACCAGTAATATCTTCTTGGTCAGAAGTGAATGTTCCAGGGCCTGTCCAAGCGAGCGTATATGATTGGGTTCCGCCAATGAGATCTAGAAAAATACTTCCTGAATTATCTCCATTGCAATTCAGACTCTCGGGCAAGATATTCTCAGCAGCCAATACTTCTGGCTGGGTCAATACGATAGTAGTATCATGCTCACATCCGGTAGCATCTGTGATTAGGACGGCATAGGTCCCAGCGAGCAGTCCGCTGATGTCCTGTGTTGTTTCACTAAATATTCCAGGGCCTGTCCATGCATAGTCATAAGTCAAGGTTCCGCCATTGACCTCCAGGTCTATGCTTCCATTGGCCTCTTCAAAGCAATTGATATCCTCAGAAACGGCAGTAATCGCCAACACTTGAAGACTGAATAATTGATAGGATTCTTCCTGCTGGCATCCGTTCTGATCGGTGATCAGGACATCATATATGCCAGGCCCCAAATCAGCGATGTCCTCAAGGGTTGAAGTGAATGGATTAGGCCCATTCCATACATAGGTCGGTGTGCCCGTTCCGCCAATTACATCGAGTAGGATGGATCCATCTTCATTTCCGATACACGAGGGGTCAGTCAATGTTTCTAAAGCGCTCAAGGCATCTGGCTGGAGCACTTCACCTTCAAATAACGCGGTACATCCATGATCATCAGTCACTGTGAGATTGTAAATACCCGCAACGAGGTTGGAGATATCGGGCTCAGCAGATGTGAATCCATTTGGGCCTGTCCAAGCATAGCCATATGCTTCTGTTCCGCCAGCTACGTTGCTGATGATATCTCCTGTAGAATCTGCATTACAGAGAGTAGGGGTTATGAGCCCATCAGCGGTCAAGAGTGCTGGTTCCAGAATCTCATATTCCTCCGTGAGAACACAACCCACACTGTCACTTACCGTAACGGTATAAATTCCTGCGAAGAGATTATCTATGTCTCCCAATGTAGAACTGAATGATCCAGGCCCTGTCCATAGAGTATCCACAGGGCCTAATAAGGTTCCTATGACACTTAAGTCTATTGCTCCATCATCTACCCCGAAACAAGAGACATCGGTCACTATAGCTGCTAAACTGACGTTCTCATTCACTATCTCATAGCTCATCATCTCATCACAAGCGAGGCCGTCAGTGACTATGACCGTGTAGATTCCAACTGCAAGTCCATCGATGAAGTTTCCAGTTCCCTGGGAGATCATTCCCGCATCGAACCATTCAAAGCTGAGGGTATCATCACCTCCTGCCGCACTCACTTCTATGCTTCCATTGGATATGCCACAGGTGGCAGGATTCAAGTTGACCAATGAGATCACTATCTGCGGATTCTGATCCAGGGTATAAGTGAAGGTCTTCGAGCAATTATTCTGATCCGTGATTATCACTTGATAATCTCCCGCGATAAGTCCAGATATATCTTGTGTGATGGCCGAAAATGTTCCAGGGCCTGTCCAAGCATATTCGAGTGTCCCTATACCGCCAGCAGTCGTTAAGTCTATGGCTCCAGTTGAATCAGCAAAGCAGAGCACATCCGTAATCACGGCAGTGGCCGTTATGCCTATTGGCTCATTGACATCGTAGCTATTCACTGAAACACATCCATTCTGATCTGTCAGCGTGAGGATATACGTTCCAGCCAGGAGGCCAGTAATCGTCAGAGTGCTGGCCGTGAATGTCCCCGGACCTGTCCATGAGGGGGTCAATGTCCCTGTTCCTCCACTCGTACTTGGAGTGATGCTTCCTGAGCTTCCTCCGTTGCACAATACATGGGAGATAATGACATTCACTATGATTTCATCAGGTTCAAGAACGGTATAGACCTCTGAGATAACACAGCCTATGCTATCGCTCAAGGTGATGGTATAATCGCCCGCGATTAATCCGCTGATGTCCTCCGTAGTCTCCATGAAAGCGCCTGGACCCGTCCATAGTGTGTCTACTGGACCAGTAAGCGTTCCTGCTACCGTGAGGTCGATAGCACCATCAGAGAAACCAAAACAAGAGACCTCTGTGATGCTTACAGAAAGTGTTGCTTCGATGCTGCTGACAATGTATTGATCGGTCTGGATACAGCCATCCTGATCACTCACTTGCACTGTGTATGACCCCACAGGAAGATTGCTCGCGGTGGCTGAGCTTCCTACAACGACCAAGGTGCTATTAGTCCAGACATATCCATAGTTCGGATTTCCGCCACTGGCACTTACCTGGATGGACCCGTTGCTCAGGTTACAATTCGCTGGGGTCAACAGCACGAGCGTAATCACAATAGGACTGGATTGTGGGACAATGTATGATGCTGTGAATGTGCAACCACGAATATCTGTCACAGTAAGAATATAAGTTCCTGCGATGAGGTCGGAGACATCCCCGAAGCTACTTACGAAGCTTCCTGGACCTGTCCATGAATAGATGTATCCACCATTTCCGCCAGCGGTGGTGATAGTGATCGCTCCTGTATTGCCCCCATTACAGAGTACACCTGTAATTGTTGGAACCACAGTGATTGCAAGGGGTTCAGTGACCGTGAAGGTTTGGGTTCCCTCACATCCTGTTCCGTCTGTTACGGTGACCGTGTAGACTCCAGGTTGAAGGTCTGAGAGATCCTCTGAGATGGCCGTGAAAGACCCAGGTCCCGTCCATGCAAAAGTGAATTTGGCGACACCGCCAGTGTGACTCATGTTGATGGATCCATTATTAGAACCCAGACAAGCGCTGTTTACAACCGCACCTGTGACTATGATTCCTGCGGCTGGTAAGACTTGATAAGAATCTCCTAGCACACATCCATTGGCATCGGTAATGCTTACTGAATAGGTTCCTTCAGCAAGACCAGTGATGTCTTGTGAAGTGGCACTGAATCCATTTGGCCCAGCCCATTGTGCTGTCAATGTCCCGGTCAGTCCGCTCACCGTGATATCTATGGCACCATCGTTCGCATTCTGGCACGTTTCGTTGGTCACCACGGCAGTCAAAGTTCCTACTGAATCATTGATCACGAAGGAGCTGGTAAATACACACCCATTATCATCGGTCACGGTATATCCGTAAAGACCTCCATCCAAATTGGAGGCGCTGTTCGTGCTGGAAATTGGGGTATTCCCAGGAAGGGTGATGATGGAATAGACATAGTCTGTAGCCACTGTTCCTCCTGTAACGGTCAATGTCACCGCGCCTATGCTGCTTCCGCATGCAGAGGGAGTAAGATCAGCAATGACCGAAATAGGATCAGGGCTGTCCACGGTAAATGAATCTGTAAATGAGCATAGATTGGACGTGGTCAGGGTGACATCATAGGTGCCAGCTATAAGTCCTGAGATATCTTGGGTGATGGCGGTGAATCCATTTGGCCCTGTCCAAGCATAAGTTTCATTGTTGATATTGGGATTCACCATTAGATCTATGGCTCCATTGCTCTGTCCGTTACATAGGATATCCGTGATATTCGCTGTAAGGGTATAATTGACAGCAGGATTCACGGTAAAGCTTCCGTTCACGGTACATCCTTGGGTGTCAGAAACCACTAATTCATATGTTCCCGGTGCTAGGTCAGTCAGATCCTGAGTTATAGCACTGAAAGTTCCAGGACCTGTCCAAACATAGTTGAGCATTCCAAATCCGCCCGTGGCGCTCAGGTTGATGCTGCCATCATTTGCCCCGCTGCATGACTGATGTGTAATGACTGCGTTGATATTGATAGGAGGAGGAGCTCCTACAGTAAAAATCTCTACCAAGGTGCAGCCGAGTGAGTCATCTACAGTCACAGTGTAAGCTCCAGCGATTAATCCGGAGATATCTTCTTGGCTGGAGCTGAAGCTGACAGGGCCCGTCCATGTGATGATATATGGGGGAGTGAGGCCATTAATATTCAAGTTGATCGCTCCATCATTATCCCCAAGGCAATTCACATTTGTGATTACAGCGGTCAATGATCCTGTGACATCACTGAGAGTGAAGAATTGATTGTTCGTGCATCCACTATCATCCGTGACAATGAGTAAGTATGATCCAGCCCCTAGGTTTATTGCAGTGTTCGTTGTAGAGAGTAGAACATTGTTAGAATCGAACCATTGATAATCATAATCAGCAGCTACGGTTCCACCTGTTACAGCAGCGGTCGCAGTACCATCGGGCGTATCACAACTTGGCTCTAGGAGGGTCAAGGTTACTTGGATCTCTGTTGGTTGAGCAAGGGTATATGTGCCTTGGATAGTACAGCCATTTGCGTCCGTAGCTGTGACGATATATGTACCTCCTTCTCTATTCACCAGGTCCTCCATGATCCCAATGAATCCAAGTGGCCCGCTCCATGAATAGGTATAAGTTCCCAGGCCTGTTCCGCCTGTTACTGTGATATCTATAGAGCCATTCGCATCATCAGCACAATCAGGATCAGAGGACAGTGCTGTGATGTTCAATGCAACGGCTCCATTCACCGTATAGTTGAAAGTGGCGTCACACAACAGCGCATCTGTGATGGTGAGAACATATGAACCGCTCATCAGCGCTGTGATATCGGCTGAGGTTGAGGTGAATCCTCCTGGACCTGTCCAACTATATTGATAGGCGGTCTGACCACCACTTGCGGTGATGTCTATAGCTCCCGTAGCTGCTCCATTGCAGATCACATCAGTGATAATTGCTGGAGCAAGGATGGGCTGATTTTGAAGCACAGTGAAACTGGCCGTACGCACACATCCATTGTCATCCGTGATGGTTACTATGTATGTGCCAGCGATTAAACCGGTTATATCTTCTGAGACCGAAGTAAATCCACCTGGACCTGTCCATGAGTAAAGGTAGTTGGGCATACCATTACTCACGGTAACGTTAACGGCTCCTGTGTTTCCTCCAAAGCATGCCACATGGGTGACACTCCCCACGATGTTCATTCCCAGCGGTTCGGTGATTATAACGTCAAGTGTCGTGACACAAGCATTCGTATCAGTCACTGTCACCGTATACGTATCAGGGCCTAGATTACTCAAGTCTTCACTGGAAGAAGTGAATCCGAGGAGGGATGTCCATGCAATAATTGGAGTCCCTGTTCCACCTGTTATGGTAAGATCAATACTGCCATCATTCGCCCCGAAACAAGTGATGTTCGTATGAGTCTCGTTCAGCTCTAAGGCCGCAGGCTCGTTCAGCACGAAGGTCTCCATCATCACACATCCGTTCCCATCTGTGCAAGTGACTGCGTAAGATCCTGCGAGAAGTCCAGACAGACTCAGGCTGCTTGAAGTGAATCCATTGGGGCCTATCCAAGTGCAGTTATAGGTGGGCATCCCTCCTGAAACCGTGATGTCTATCACACCAGTTGCACTGCCATTACATAGAACATGTGTGATTGCTCCAGTGATGACTACGGGCGTGGGTTGATCGACCGTATAGGTGGCGGAGAATAGACAGCCATTGAAATCTGTTAAGTCAAGCACATAGGGCCCAGCGATGAGGTTGAAAATATCTTCATCTGATGAGGTGAATGAACTCGGACCCGTCCAGTTGATGGTATATGGGGAGGTTCCACCAGAAATCAGGATAGCTATGGAGCCTGTCGCGTTTCCATTGCACAATACAGGTGTGATGGTAGGGTCCACGGTGATAGGCAAGGGCTCTGTGATGTTGAAGGTGCTGTCTACAGAACAGAGCAGCCCATCTGTCACTACCACGGTATAAGCGCCTGCAGAGAGGCCGCTGATATCCTGCGTGCTGGCCGTAAAGCTTGCCGGACCAGTCCATGCATAGCCATATGTCCCATTTCCACCACTCACTTCCAAGTCTATGCTTCCATCAGAATCCCCTGCACACGCCAGATTATCTATAGCAGCTGTCAATTGGATAATAGGGGGCGTAGTCACCTCGAAGGTGCTATCTACCACACATCCCACCGTATTGGTGACCACCACGGTATAGAAGCCTTCGTAAAGCCCAGTGATATCGGGCGTAGAAGCCGTATAGCTGTTAGGGCCTGTCCAGGCATAGGACTGTACAGGATGTGTTCCCGTTACGGTAAGGGCAATAGCACCCGTTGGATCACCGAAACAAGTCAAATCGGTCACTGCTCCTGTGATCAGGATGGGCACATCTTGGTTGATCGTGTAATTGAAGTTAAGGGTACAGAGATTCGCATCAGTGATAGCGACTATGTAATTCCCTGCAAAGACGTTGACCAGATCCTGGGTGATGGCCGAAAAAGAATTGGGGCCTGACCATAGATAGCTGTAACTCCCAGCACCACCTGCTGGAGTGATATCTATGGCCCCTGTAGCATCTCCTGCACAGACTATATGCACGATGGTGGCTGCAGAGGTCATGGGCGTTGTAGGGAATATTTGGAAGCTGGCGGTCTGTGTACAGCCATTGGAATCAGTGACAGTCAGATCATATACCCCTGGAGCCAGCCCTGTGAGGTCCTCAGAAATGCTTGTAAATGAACTCGGCCCCGTCCATTGGAAGCCATAACTATTCGTGCCTCCGGTCACAGTGATGTTTATCGTTCCATCATTCACGCCAGCACATTGTTGGTCGGTCGCCAATCCTGCGATGCTTATCGGTGTTGGGCCATTAGCATAGGTAAAGGTGGTATCTGCTGTACATCCGTTGGCATCTGTGATGGTCAGGGAGAAGGGATTACAAAGCATGGTGGCCAGCTGTGTCGTTTCACCACTGCTATAAAGGAAAGACTTCTGTCCAGTACCTCCAGTGACAATAGGATTAGCGCTTCCATCGCAGAGGCCGAAGCAAGTCGGGGGAACAGGATTCATGGTGAATACTCCTATCGCAGCGGGCTCAGTGACGGGTACATCGAAGGCGCATTGGACACTAGATTGTCCCAAATCGGTCACAATGACGGTATAAGTTCCGGCACCTACATTCAGCCGGCAGTTAGTGACACTGGGAGCTCCCAGCCAGAAATAGGCGAAGGGTCCTATACCTCCGGAGATGGTGATACAGGCCTGCCCATCATTCCCTCCATTGCAGTTGGGTCGCACAGAGGATGTTGTTCCGGTGAAGAAACCGCAGCCGCCATTCCTGTTATTGGTCAAGGCATCATGGAATCTACTCAGGTCCTCTTCTTGCGAGAATAAGGGACTAGCGACCAATGAGGTCAAGAACAGAAGAGATATGATGTGAAAGTAGAAGTTCCGTTTACGCATCAGAGCATGGTTTCATGGTTTCAATCATAGGCTGCACACGGGACATGACCTCCACTGGATCCAGTCTGACAAGCGATGATTCCCAGGATGATCTCATGGGAATTAGAGCTCGCATAGCGAATGGGTGAAGTAGTCATATCATAAGCGTAGCCTATGGTGAAATAGTTCAAGAAGTTGAATTTCATCAATGCGACCACCGCATCACTGTTCCTATATCCGAGGCCTATGGCCAGTCGCTGGTCGAAATCTATCATCGCATTCAGGTCCAATGCCAAAGGGGAGGCTCCTACGTATTTCAGCAAGAGGCTAGGAATGAAATTAGTGGTCTTGGACATGGGTATAGCATAGCCTGTAGTTAGATAGGTATGGGGTCTCAAGCGAGCTTCACCAACATCATCTATCCTATTTCCTGTGATGTGTTTTACTGAAAGGCCGAGATAGAATCGGCTATTATTCATCCAGAATCCAGGACTGATTTCTGGAATAAGGATATTGGAGCGGGAGCCAGGTTCAAGTATTGGATCAAAGGGATCTTCGACCAATGCTGTTGAGAGGTCTACACGGTGTTGGGTGAACCCCGCGAAGAGCCCCAGAGAACCGCGCATTTTTCTATTCATCTTGAAATGGAAAGCATAAGCCAAGTTGAAATTCGTCTTGGAAAACGGATCCGTATTGTCAGCCTCGAACATCACTCCTATGCCATGATAGACCCCATTCCTCTTCACTTTCCCTAAGCTACCATTAAGCGAGGCAAATCCAGTCCTTGGATGATTCTCGAAGCCTACCCACTGGGTTCTATAGCCGAATCTCATATCCAGACATTGTTTGGAACCGGCTACAGCTGGATTGATTTGGAATTGATTGAAAAGATAATGGGAGAATTGAGGTGCTTGCTGAGCAGCTGCTCCTATGCTGCAACTCAGAAAGATCAATATGGATATCCTTGCTCTCATAATCAATATAGAATGGCTACCGAACCAGTCACTGGATCGCTCTCAATGCCTGGTATATTCAAGTCAATGACGTAGTAATAAGACCCTGACGGAAGCGGACTTCCGTTCTTTTTTCCAGTCCATTCACGGCCTTCACCGTATCCCGTAGAGCGAAAGACCAATTGGCCCCAGCGACTATAAACACGAACATCTACGTTTGGGAACTGGTCTATGGCGAATATCTTCCAGGTGTCATTGATATCATCCCCATTTGGCGTGAAGAGGTTCACGGGTTGGATGCCTGGGATAACTTCTACGAAGACTTGGTAGTTGTTGGTGCAGCTTCCAATCGTGTATTCAAGAGTATACTCAGTTGAGTTTTGTGGACTAGCTTCAGGGGAAGCAACGGTATCGCTACTTAGCGAGTTAGAGGGCGTCCATAAATATTCATCAGCACCTTCCTGACCTATAATAACAGACTCTCCTTGACTAATGATGTAATAGGGTTGAGGCTCGAAATTATTCTCGACAGCAGTGCCTTCAATCTGTATGTTGTAGCCACAGTTTGCAGCGAACAGATCTCCCATTTGACCTGAAACAATCACGTAATAAGTCAAGCCAGCTGCACTTGCAGTAGTGCTGAGCGCCATACCGCCAAATCCGCCAGCAGCCTCTGCGCAATCGAGTTCAGTGTATGTACTAGGATCGCAAGCGTCTGAAGCTGTGAAGAGGAGCACTTGCAAAGAATCACCATAATCGGGGTCCAAGGCATTGCCACATTGTATCTGGTTCAGTGCTACACTGAGACCCCCAGGGTTCACCGTTTCAATGCTGTACATAACGGCATTATTTGCAATAAAGCACGATGTTGGCAGGCCATTTATGGGGCCGTTGGTGGTCGAGTCAGGATATTGGTTGTTCCCAACTATATAGCAGAGCTGACTAGGCCCAGTGCAATCCTGTGAATGGACTGCGCTGCAGCAGAGCATGAGTATTGAAATAGCAAAAGCGTATCTAACCATACAGTATTATTCCGAAGTTTAAAGTTACTTAACGCTTCAGAGAGAGGACCCTTTTCTGGCTCCATTACCAACAAGTACGGGTGTATAAGTGAATCTGTAGGCTCCTGAGCCATCGTATTTTATGGCAATCGAACCCAGAAGGGATATAGATATGAAGAAAATGAAAAGAGGTGCAACGAGGCACCTCTTCATTTTTCAGTGGCTCCGCCAAGAATCGAACTTGGATCTAAAGTTTAGGAAACTTCTATTCTATCCATTGAACTACGGGGCCAGAAATAACGGCCGCAAAGGTAGTATTATCAAGAATATCTGGAAGGTTTAAATGGGAACAGGGCTCAGTCTACCCAGACCTTTTTGAGCTGTCTCAGGCCTGATGTGATAAGCTCTACGTAGTAAATGCCTGAACTCACATTCAATTGATAGATGAATCTATCGGTGGCGTTCATGATCTTTCTTTGGAAAACCAGCTTTCCTCCGGAGGAATATACGGTCACCAAGGATTCTTCAGGGATCTCTTCTATGCCTTCGATTGGACGTATGTTGAGTAGACCGCTCAGCACAGCTATCTCATAGCCACCATGTTCTTGCTCGGGGTCTACGAGAAGGGCATTATAGGCTTCGGCTGGGATACTTGGCTCAGCCACGGCTACCGTGCGGTCAAAGTGCAATATAAAGCGCATGCGATCATCGCTCAGAAGGACCTCAGTAGAATAAGAGCCATTGCTGAGAAAATCATGGAAATATCCGAGTTTTCGGTCCTCAAGATGCAGGGTGCTGAAGCAGTCTCCTCCATCGACCATCGGTACAGAAATCTGAACCGACCCTTCCACTCCCGGGTCCACATAAAGCGGCATGGTTTCTCCATGTACTGAGATAGGAATACTATTGATGGAAAGCACATCTGCTCCTTGGGATAAAGTTCCCAGTGTAGGAGAGAAGGCATCCATGCTGGCAATCTTCATTCCATCTAATTTCATGTCCCAAGCCCAAGTGGCTTCAGGTAAGAACCTGATTAAAGCTTCGTCCATCCCGGAGGGGCTCTCGATATGTAAACGTATATGATGATCAGTAAGTGCGAGTTCCTCATTGGCCTCTTCCAACTGATAGGGTTGTAAGGCCATGTTCTCATAGTTCAAGGTTACCTCTTCCCCTTCAGGAACATGGATGAGCACAGCATCTAGTGGGCGCATGATTCTTGGAAGATCATGTATACTGGCATCCCCTATCTGAGCACTGTATTGTCTGTCAATGGGATTCCATCGATACGTGACCCAGGGGATACCAGAACTGCGGTCTAAGCCTTCAAGGCTGATCACAGAGGGATAGGGATTCCCCACAGACCTCAGGTCATTTCCTAATGCGGATCCATTGGCTGAGACTATATGGACATCGGCATTGCTCGTTTGTCCACAGACCTTCACCTGCGCGCTACTGCTGCTCATGTGAATCGCATCAGAACGATGGAAAGTAGAGTCAGCATTGAGATTGCTTGTCCAAAGTCCATTGGCATCCATACTTGAATTACAGGCGTCATACCCACTTATGCTAGCAGCTTCATTATTTTCTTCAAGTCCTTGGATATCCATGTCATTGAAAGGGATCCCAATAGGTTCACCATCTATTCCTGAAAGACTTTTCTCAATGGTCAGACTGCCAACGATATTCTGCCCTGGCATATAGACATGGCCCTGAGAATTCTCATCAACTATCATGGTCAACTCTGTCCCGATATTGGCCACATAACCATTCTCAACGTCTAATAGATCTAATACGGTCACCGGTTCTGTAAGGGCGAAAAAGCCTTCGAAACGCAACTTATGGAAGGTGGGTGAACCATGGATCTCTCCTCCTCCTGGTCCTTGCTTCATAATCACTAGTCCATTCAATGCGGCTTCACCTTGTAAATCAAAATCATGATATACGTTCAGTTCAGCACCAGAGGCCAACGTGAATTGGGCATTCTCCGATATGGTGATGTCCTTAACGTCCCCCTTGACACCAAGGACAGCGCTATGTGCCGTTCCTCCTGGGATAATCACACAATCCATTGAATCAGGAACTTGTTGAGGATCCCAATTCAGAGGTTCATCCCATGAATTGTTCAGGGTTCCTGTCCATACTGCGCATTCAGCCGTTAGGGGATACATGTGCATTAGGAATCCCATATCTATAGTGGCTTGTGCCGTGCCATTCCAGTAATTCTGTCCATCCGGGTAGATGTCTGCGAAATTGGCCCACATGGTTCCATAATTCCCATTGAAATCCAGGCGATATGTATAGGTCTGCCCATCGGCCATCCAAAGCGGTGAACTCAAGGTATGTATGAGGTAACTTCCCCATTCATCTCCTATAGTCACGGCCGCAGAATAAAGGAGGACGCCATCATAGCCTTCTCCTTCATAGATGCTCAATAATGCTTCGAAAGTCCCTACTTGAAGATTGTGCACGGGAATATCCATGCGATATAGCTCTGCGGTAGTGCATGGCAAGAAACTTTGTCCAAAATCATCTTGCGTGTACAGATAGGTGTCCACGTAAGGCTGATCGACATAGCAGGATTCTTGGGCCTGCAGGGAATACATCCTAAGTATGAGGACTAAACCTATGGTGAGTGATTTCTTCATTTCATTCGCTTCACCATGTTTTACGATGCTAGAGCCTTCGTGGTTACAAGATTGTCAGAAGGAGTTGAAAACAGAAAAGGAGTCCATGAGGACCCCTTTTCTTCACCTTAAACTAAACCATCTACACTTTACAAAATTCTCCTCAATCTCTCTCTCTCTCGCTTTGCATCAGCTTCACATATAGTTATAAGGCTTCAAACCAACAGATGAATGCATAGTTCTCCCACCTATACGAAGGCTATGGGTCTTAGGTTTCTATTCGAGAAAAAAACACGCATTGTCTTGAAAGGCAATCTCAATAATTGCCCGTATAGCCTGACTTATATTTGCAGACTTTATTAAATGATATTCTATGGAAATGCAGCTTGAGATTCAGAAAAGATTGACATCATGGAAAGGGCCTGGATATGATCAGGCCACCCATGACGGTATCAAGGATCTAGAAAACAATCCAGAGGAACTTGCAGATGCCTTCTATAAGGACCTGGAGTTCGGGACGGGTGGGCTCAGAGGTCTCATGGGCATAGGGCCTAATCGCATGAACCGCTATACCGTAGGAGCGGCTACACAGGGTTTGGCCAATTATATTTTGAACTACAAGAAGGAGGCATCTGTAGCCATAGCCTATGATTCTCGGAATCAAAGCGCATTCTTTGCTTCAGTCGCTGCAGATGTGCTCGCTAGCAATGGCATAGAGGTATTCCTGTATTCAGAACTCAGACCAACGCCTTTGTTGAGCTATACCGTAAGGAAGCTCTCTTGCACTGCTGGTATCGTAATTACTGCATCACATAATCCCAAAGAGTATAATGGATACAAGGTATACTGGGAGGATGGAGGCCAATTGGTGCCTCCCAACGATGGCGGGATCATAGATGAAGTGAGAAAAGTCACAGGACCTGAGCTGGTCAAGACGGGAGAGAATAAGGCACTTATCAAGGGAATCTCTGAAGAAGTAGAGAACTCTTATTTCGAGATGACGAGAAGGCTGCTCAAATTGCCGAATGATCATGTTGGCAAAAAAGAATTGAAGATCCTTTATACTTCCTTGCATGGGACAGGGATCACCATGATTCCCAAAGCACTGACTGATGCAGGGTTTTCTCAAGTACATATCCTAGATTCACAAAAGGAGCCCGATGGGAACTTCCCTACCGTCCAATCTCCTAATCCTGAAGAACGTTCTGCTATGGAATTGGCCATGAAAGAGGCAGAGCGCATAGGAGCCGATGTCATCCTTGGCACAGACCCTGACACGGACCGTGTGGGAATGGGCGTAAGGAATGCCCAAGGAGAGATGGAGTTAATCAATGGGAATCAGGCAGCCGCTCTGCTCATCCATTATATACTCCAAAGCATGAAAGAAAATGGAGCGTCCTTTGACAAGCGATTCATTGCCAAGACCATTGTCACATCTGAATTGCTCAAGGATATCGCAGATAAGGCAGGCGTGAAATGCTATGACACGCTGACCGGATTCAAATACATCGCTGAGCTTATCAAGAACGTAGAAGGCAAGGAGCGTTTCATCGCTGGGGGAGAGGAAAGCTATGGGTACCTTATAGGTGATGAAGTGCGGGATAAAGATGCTGTCATCAGCACGGTGATGCTCTGTGAAATGGCCGCCTGGGCATCTGGAAATGGTCTTTCGGTGATGGAACTTCTATTCAATATCTACGCTGAAGCAGGGATGTACCGTGAAAGCCTAATCGCCATCACCAAGAAAGGAATGCGAGGCGCTCAAGAGATCCAAGAGCTCATGCAAGCATATAGGACCAAGGCTCCTGAAAAGATCGCAGGTTCAGCAGTTGTGCGGATGGCTGACTATAAATTATCAGTGGAAAAAGAGATAACCAAAGGAACTTCAAAGGAGATTGAACTTCCTAAGTCTAACGTGATCCAATTCTGGCTCGCAGACGGAACTAAGATCACCGCGCGCCCTTCTGGAACCGAACCTAAGATCAAATACTATATCAGTGTGAAAGATACTTCAGGAATGGAAGCGATGAAGGCTTGGGAAGCATTGGGAAAAAGAATTTCAGAGGTAGAGAAGGCATTAGGCCTTTGAACGGTGGCTCATGCGGAAGAGGTCATTGATCGTCTTCACTGGACTGAAGGTGGAGATGGGAACTTCTACGAAGAGCGTATTCCAATCTGCCATGGCACCATTCCATAAGCCAGGCCATTCAAGTACGGTGATTTCTTCGCCAGCATGACTTTTCTTGGTCACGAAGGCGGCTTCAGGATCCCTATAGGGTAAGATACTTCGCTTCTTTCCTTGGAGATCCTTCGTATAACAGACCAGATCCACAGGGTTGAAATGAGTTCCTTCTTTCATCTTCCTCCACTGATCAGGATCATCATGATCCACCTGGGCACTCTCTACGATCTGTAAAGTCCTATAGCCTGATCGCTGCACCCAGAAAGGTCCGCCACCTGGCTCTCCTTGGTTGCGCACCATCCCGCAAACCCTGAAGGGTCGGTCTAAGAGTTCTTTCAATCGTTCCACTGAAACATCCTCATCATGCTCTATATCCAATCCTAATTCCAAAAGCAGATGACGCGCCTTCGACTTAGAAAAATCGCTGGGGCTTTCTGAAAGATCTTTATGAACATCAGCTGCTTGGCTGCGCACTTCGAGCAATAATCCTGCAAGGGCTTTTTTATAGAGCAAGGTATCAGCCTTGAAATGATCCGGAGCCACATTGTCAACATTCTTGATGAAGATTATATCCGCATCTATAGCATCTAGGTTATGGATCAGTGAACCATGACCTCCTGGGCGCATCAAGATCTTTCCATTGGACTTCCTCATCGGATTTCCTTCCTTGTCCAATGCAAAGGTGTCTGTCCCTGGGTCTTGAATAGAATATTCTATAGCGAAGGCCACCCCGAATTTCTCGCCATACATAGAAGTCCAGCGCTGCATCTTTTCTTTCACCTGCTCCATATGATCCGGGGCTATGGTAAAGTGTAAATGAACCTTTCCATCTGACTCTGCATAGGCTGTGCCTTCTACTAAATGCTCTTCGAATGCACTGCGAGCTCCCTCAGGATAGCTGTGGAAAGGGATGGTCCCCTTAGGCGCATCTTGAAGACTCCACTCTTCAAAGAAAAGCCGAAAGAGCTCCTCAGTGGTCTTGGGTAGGTCTTGACCCTGGAAGAGCGCAAGCGTGGAATAAAGCTCCTTGAATCTGCGGCTATGGTCGTTCTCTTTTCCTTCTTTCCAATCTGAGATGAGGTCATGGAACATACGCGTAGCTGCGCCTGAAGCCGGAACGAATTTCATCACCTTGAGCGATACGCTCTTTACATAGTGATCAGCTAAACGTTCTACTTCTGCTTCTTCCAAAGAATGGACCCCATCTCCTATGCTCGCTGATGCCGCCAGTACTATGGTCTTGGTGCCTCTGCGCAGTAAAGAGTACTGCTGTATGGCCCTTTCCTCAGGAATGCCTTGGGAGGTCAATGATTGTATTACAGCATCATTCAAGGATGTCATTGGTGATTTTCCCATAGTCTTTGGCGGCTGCAAATGTAGGGCTTCAAGGATAGACTTGCCATGATTCTTTGATCAAGGAAGCTTCAGGGCTTATTCCGCAATTAGCTTCTTACCTTCATCCCCCTATAATCACTGATATGCAAGCAAGCAGCCTTGAATACGCAAGAAAAGCAGATGCTGAAGATGCTTTGGCGCCTATGCGCAAGTCTTTTTTCATTCCGCTACATGAAGGGAAGGAATGCATCTATCTCACTGGGAATTCCTTGGGACTTCAACCCAAGGGATTGAAGAAATACCTGGATGAAGAGATGGAGGACTGGGCCCTGCATGGTGTAGAGGGGCACTTCCGTTCCCGCAGGCCATGGGTCAGCTATCATGAGCAATTCGCAGCTCCTCTTTCTCGCATTGTGGGTTCACTGGAGACTGAAGTGGTCGCTATGGGAAGCCTTACTGCCAATCTTCATTTTCTTATGGCTTCCTTCTATCGCCCTGAAGGGAAGCGCAAGAAGATCATCTGTGAGAAAAAAGCTTTTCCCAGTGATGCCTATGCCCTGGATTCCCAAGCCCAATGGCATGGATTGGACCCAGAGGAAGTGATTGTAGAAGTGGGACCAAGAGAAGGAGAATACTTAATCAGATTAGAAGATGTCCTAGAATGCATTGAGAAGACCGGGGAGGAATTGGCCTTGGTCATGATCGGGGGAGTCAATTATTATTCAGGTCAAGTCTTCGACATGAAGACCATCACTGAAGCAGGACATAAAGCGGGGGCCAAGGTGGGCTTCGATCTAGCTCATGCTGCAGGGAATATCCCCTTGGAACTCCATGATTGGAAGGTGGATTTTGCTGCTTGGTGCAGCTATAAATATCTGAACTCAGGTCCGGGAGGTGTCGCTGGGATCTATGTGCATGAGAAACATTGTAAGAACAAGGACCTCCTGCGCTTAGCGGGCTGGTGGGGCCATGATAAGGAAAGAAGATTCCTCATGGAGCCTGACTTCGATCCTATTCCAACGGCTGAGAGCTGGCAGCTGAGCAATGCGCCTGTGTTTGCATTGGCTTGCCATAAAGCTGCTCTGGACCTGCATAATCAGGCGGGAATGCCGGCATTGAGAAAGAAGAGCCTTTCATTGAGTGCATTCCTTGAAAAAATCATCATGGATGTTTCTGCGGAACAAGGAGGCGAAAGCATGGAGATTATTACGCCTAAGGGCGATAAAGAGCGCGGAGCCCAATTATCTATCCTCGCTCACGGTCATGGAAAATCCCTCTTCGAGGCATTGACCAAAGAAGGTGTGGTGGCTGATTGGAGAGAACCTAATGTTATTCGTATCGCTCCCGTTCCTATCTATAATTCATTCATGGATTGCTACCGCTTCGGGGAAGCATTGGAAAAGGCTTTGAAGGCTTGAGGGAAAAACTCAGAGAGTCTTGATTCCCTTATGGTAAAAGTAAAAGACCGAGATACAGAGGATAAGGCTCAGCAGGATATTCAGGGTCAAGAAAGTATATTCTCCCAGCCGTATCAATTGGAAATTTTCTAAGGAAAAGGTAGAGAAGGTGGAAAATCCTCCACAGAAGCCCACTAGAATGAATAAGCGGATCCAAGCTCCTTCAGGAATGCGTGTGGATGCGTAGATAAGGAAAGCCGCCATGATGATGCAGCTCAGCACATTGGCACTCAGTGTAGCTATAGGGAGTCTGCTTTCAGAAAAACGAAGCACCATTAAGGAGATCGCATATCGACAGAGACTCCCCAGCCCACCTCCTATAAATACTGCTATGAAATCTATGGCCCTCATCGCTTCCTGCTTTCGTCCAATCCGTATTTCCCATCAGTTTTTAGAACTGCCCAGCGATTCAGGAGATAGAGCCCTGTACCGAGACAGAAGCCTAGACAAGCTCCACAGAATAGATCAGCCGGATAATGCAGCCCCAGATAAATCCTGGAATAAGCAATGGTCGTTGCCCAACAGAAGAAGAGTACATGAGCATAGGTATGCTTGAAGAAACGTGCCGCGAATATGCTCAGCCCGAAGAAGTTGGTCGCATGGCCTGAGACGAAACTATATCCACTCCCACAGCCGCCATTCACGGTATGCACTAAAGCTTTGATGTCCAGATTATTACAAGGTCTATATCGCCCGAAGTAGGGTTTCAATATCGTACTGGATATCTGATCACAGAAGAGGATCACCAAGGCGACTCCCAGGGCGAACCATCCCAGATTCTTCCATCCGAATTTTCTTTGAATAAAGAAGAAAATGAGCAGATAAAGTGGAATCCAGAAGGTCTTGCTGCTGATAGATTGCATGATGGGGTCCATCCAATCAGTGTGTATCCCGTTCAAGAACAGGAAGAGGCTGCGGTCTAAGGATTCAATGGATTCACACATCTAATGGATTATCAGGACATTGCATTCAAGGGCTCAAAGAAACGATTTTCAAAGACCTTTCATTCCGCTGTTGATTGTCTTCCAGATGAGGTCCTTCAGCGGGTCCAGATTCTCTCCGGTCACTGCACTGAAGAATATATGAGGGACAGCTGGCAGATCCAAGGCCATGGCGCTGCGCAATTCTTGATCGGCCAAGTCACTTTTGCTTATCCCGAGCAATCTTTCTTTGTCCAATAATTCAGGATTGTACATCTCCAATTCTCGGAGCAACACGCTGTATTGTTCATGGATATCAGGACTGTCAGCTGGGATGATGAAGAGCAAGACCGAGTTACGTTCTATATGCCTCAGGAAGCGCAATCCCAATCCTTTGCCAAGGTGGGCATTCTCTATAATCCCCGGAATATCGGCCATGACGAAGGAACGTCCTCCGCGGTATGGGACGATGCCCAGATTAGGTGTCAGTGTGGTGAATTCGTAATCAGCTATCTCAGGCTTAGCAGCTGTGATAGAAGCCAGTAAAGTTGATTTCCCCACGTTAGGGAAACCTACCAGACCTACGTCAGCAAGGACTTTCAGTTCTAAGACCCTCCAATATTCTTCGCCCAGCACTCCCGGCTGTGAGAAACGGGGAGTCTGCATGGTAGGAGAGCGGAAGTGGAAGTTCCCTCTTCCTCCTTGTCCTCCTGGAGCAATGATCCATTCTTCGCCTTCTTCTGTGACCTCATGCAGTACCTCATCCGTCTCAGGATCCCGCACCACGGTTCCCAGTGGCACTTCTATGAATTCATCACTGCCATCAGCTCCTGTGCGCAAGTCGCCTGAACCTGAGCCACCATGATCGGCTTTCACGTGCTTGCGATACTTCAGGTGGAGTAAGGTCCAGAACTGCTTATTCCCGCGCAGGATGATGTGACCACCACGGCCTCCATCACCGCCATCAGGACCCCCTTTGGAGGTAATCTTGCTGCGATGCAAGTGGGTGGATCCCGGACCCCCGTTCCCTGAACGAAGGTTAATCTTTACATAATCTACGAAGTTCTTGCCTGACATGGCTTAGCTAGCTCATTCACCCACAGCTTCCTCTAAACGGGAAGCGATGGCCTCTATACTTCCTATCCCGTCTACAGAGACGAAGCGGCCTTGGGCCTGATAGAACTCGGCCAATATGGCTGTTTGCTGATTGTATACAGCTATTCTGTTGCGTATGATGCGCTCATCCTGATCATCAGGGCGGCCGCTTTCTTTACCGCGTTCTACGAGTCTTTTCACCAACTCCTCTTCAGCCACATCCAGCGCCAGCATCTTATGTATGCTGGTTCCTTTGCGGGCCAAGAAAGCATCCAATGCCTGAGCCTGAGCCACGGTGCGTGGGAAACCATCGAAGATGAAGCCTTTCGCTCCGGGATGTTCTTCTACCACATCCTCTAGCATAGCTATAGTGACATCATCAGGGACCAATTCCCCTTTGTCCATATAACTTTTGGCCAACTTGCCTAGTTCAGTCTCGCCCTTGATATTCTTCCTGAAAACATCTCCCGTAGAAAGATGCACCAGCCCGAATCGCTTGATCAGATGAGTAGATTGTGTTCCTTTTCCAGCACCTGGAGGTCCAAATAGGATGAGGTTGTTCATTCCGTTCTCGTTTTCAGGGATCAATTCATAAATATCGTCCAGATTCCTTCCCAGGCCATCATAATCCAGTCCATAACCCACCAGGAAATCATTAGGCACCTCTAGGGCCACGTGGTCTATGGGGAATTGCCGGGTATAAGCATCAGGTTTGAAGAGCAGGGTGCCTATGATGATACGCTTGGCACCACGGCCTTCCAGGTCATACAGGATATTCTCTATAGTCCTTCCCGTATCTACGATGTCTTCCAAGACCACCACTACGCGCCCGGCCACATTCTCATCCAATCCTATGATGCGCTTCACCTCACCCGTAGAGCGTGTACCCTCATAGCTGGCCACCTTCACGAAGCTCACATTACAAGGCCCTTCATAGCAGGAGACCAGATCCGCTGCGAATCGGAAACAGCCATTGAGCACACCCAGAAAGAGGGGCACCTCATCACCTATGTCCTTCTTCATATGCGAGGCCATAGCCGCGATGGCCGCCTGTATATGGTCATAAGGGATGCGCAGTTTAAAGCGCTTATCATGCAGTTGTACAGTCTTCATTCCTAGGTATAGGGCCGCGAAGGTAAGGAATATGGAACAGGCAAGAGGACCGCAGTCTAGGAGGCTGTTTGGGCACCCGGGCGAGCTATCCATTGCGGCCGCTTCAGGCAGGAGCGTGTCCATGGGAAGTACAGGAGCTTCTGCGGTCGCTCTGTCCCTGCCTCATGGAGCACAGCACCTCCCTTTCAGCGTCCTTCATTGCTATCCCTGGCGTGGGATGAAATTCTGTTAAGAAGCTCATTCTATCACTACTTTCTCACTGAACACTTCCCCATCCTTGGTGCTGACTATGACGGTGTATAGCCCGGGGGAGGATCTGAAATCTGTGATTTGAGATTGGAAGAATCCTTGGCTACCCAACTCGAATTTCAATTCAACCATTCTTCCTAGAACATTTACGAGCAGAGCTTCCTGCAGCGGCACTTCCTGAGAAAAACGCAGGGGTAGTTCCCCTGCGCTAGAAGGATTAGGATAGATCTCCATACCCAGGGAACTCAAGCAACAATCCCTGGAGTCAGCGCATAGCTATGGCGGCTCAGCACCCGATAATCGGGATAGGACCTCTGAACAGCTTAAGTTCTCGTTTGCAAACAAACTGGGTGGTTTTGCCTGCAGACATGGTGTTGGCCTCGAGTCATAACGTCAGAACGAGAGATGGATTTGCGTATAAGGTCCAGTCAGATTTAATAATACTGCAGCTAAATGTCGCGATTAAGTCTACTTCTGGAGCACCTGTTCAAATTCAATTCCAGCTGCCTCACGGACTTGAATTCGCAGAATTCACAACGGATGATAGAGTGACTCCTAATGGATTGTCAATATCATTAATTGGAACCGACCAAGTGTTAGTCACCCGCGCACTAGGTTTTTCGTTAAAAGTCCTTTAGTCATGGGTCAAACATTCATCCTGCGGGAGGCCCTAATCCAACTTAGCGAGAAGTGTACATTTGGATTTAATGTAGGTGTACATTTCGTTTTGCCGCTTACAAGCCAGCATCTTTTTCGTGCTGAAATGTTTTCGGTACTGTAAGGTAGGGAAAGCTCATATATTAGGGCTTATCTCACGCCCCAGACGGTTTGGCCTATTCTGCCCTTCAACCTGGACCGCCTGCCAATGGAATAACTTAAAACACGAGTTCCTGCCATCAACTAAGCTTCCCCTATATTTGATCATGATGACTATGAAAGCGCGTATTGATACAGGACATAGGAAACTGAATGTGGATCTGGGAAGACCGCAGCCCATCAGCATTCGCATGAGAAATGGTGTTCAGAATCCTGTGGCTTGGTATGCTGAGTATCCCCGCTTCGAGCCTGTGAGAATGGAGGGTTTCGTGGGATCCGTGGCTGAGGGAGGCAATGTGAATACACGGGATATTCATTTCAATCCGCACGGGAACGGGACGCATACTGAGTGCATTGGACATATCACCAAGGAGGTATATGAAGTAGATGCTTATATCCGTGATTTCATGCATATCGCTCAGCTTATCACGGTGAAACCCACAGTATTGACTGAAGATGTCTCTGAATTTCAGAAGAAAGGGGATCTGATTATTCCATCTAAAATCTTTGGGGCCATGAATTTGGCTCCTGATGTAAAGGCAGTCATCATACGCACCTTGCCTAATTCAGAAGAAAAACTTGAAAGGGTATACACGGGCTATAATCCCTGCTACTTTCATCCGGAGAGCCTTCAGATTTTACGCGAGATGGGCGTTGAACACTTGCTAGTAGACCTGCCCAGCGTAGACAGAGAAAGCGATGGCGGCAAGATGCTCGCTCACCGTGCTTTCTGGTATGATGCGCCTGATAAACCTCGTATGCACGCCAGCATCACAGAGATGGTTTACGTCCCTGATTCCTTGGTTGATGGGGAATACCTCTTGAACCTGATGATCTCACCTTTCGGGAATGATGCGGCTCCTAGCAAGCCTGTACTCTACAGTCTATTGCCATGAACATAGAGGATTACAGGAAATATTGCCTCTTTAAACCTGGAACCACCGAGAGTTTCCCTTTCGATAATCGCACCTTGGTATTCAAGGTGGGGAATAAGATGTATGCCTTGGTAGATATTGAAGAAGCTGAATTCGTGAATTTGAAATGCGATCCCGCACTGGCCATAGATTTAAGGGAGCGCTATGCAGCCGTAAGACCTGGGTATCACATGAGCAAGAGCCACTGGAACAGTGTATATCCCAAGGAACTCATGGATACATCTTTGGTCTACGATTGGACGGACCATTCGTATGACCTCATCTTTCAGAGCCTGAGCAAGGCCAAACGCGAAGAGGTACTGAGTATGGGCCTTTAAGGTACTTTTGCGGCATGGAAGCGAAGAAGATCCTATCACGGGTATTGAGTTATTTCATGCGAGGCTTACTCTATACGGGGCCTCTAGCGGTGACGGGATATATCATCTATAAGCTATTCATCTTCCTAGATAACCTCATCCCTATTGACATTCCGGGGCTGGGACTCCTGACCTTGCTTGCTTTCATTACGGTGGTGGGAGTAGTCGGATCTACCTTCATCGCACGTCCGGTAGAGAATTATTTCTCCAGGCTCTTGGACAGGGCGCCTTTGATTAAGACCATATATAGCGCCATCAGCGACCTGCTTTCAGCCTTCGTTGGGGAGAAGAAAAGGTTCAATAAACCTGTTTTGGTGAGATTGACCAAGAGTGCTGATCTAGAGAAACTAGGATTCGTTACTTCAGAGGATCTTTCTGAAATAGGCATTGAAAAGGGCCGCATCGCTGTGTATCTGCCGCATTCCTATAACTTCTCAGGAAACCTCTATATCGTTCCGGCTGAGAATGTGCGTCTCCTCGATGCCAACGCTGCCGAAGTCATGAAATTCATTGTCTCAGGTGGGGTTACCGACCTGGAAGGACATAAAACCAGCACTGATGAGCAAAGACCGTATCCACGCTGATAAAGCGCCCAAGCCTGTAGGGGCATACCCGCATGCCCGCAAAGTGGGAAACCTGCTCTTCCTGAGTGGAGTAGGACCGAGGATTGCTGGAAGTGATGCCACGGATTCTGGTGTACCGGGTTTGAAATTGGACAAGAATGGGAATCAGATTGAATTCGACTTCGAGGCCCAATGCCACAGTGTGTTCAATAATGTAAGAGCAGTGCTGGAAGAAGCGGGAAGCAGCTGGGATCAGTTGGTAGACGTCACAGTTTTCTTGACCGACATGAAACGCGACTTTCAGACCTATAACCGCATCTATGCAGAGTATTTCAAGGACAATCAGCCTTGCAGGACCACTGTAGCCATTGATTCATTGCCCACACCCATCGCCATCGAGCTGAAGTGTATCGCAACTATCTGAAATCATTTCTTTATTGGGCATAAAAAAACCCCGAGCCTAAGACCCGGGGTTTTGAGATTCTTTTGATCAGGGATTAATAATACCTGGCCATATCGTTCTTCACGCCTTTGGCTTCATTGAGCGCATTGGCTGCTTGGCCCTGTGAATTCCTTAATGGATTCTGTAACGCGATTTTCTCAGCTTCAAGATCCATTCCTTCAGCATTTGCTGGAGTCTTTGCCGTCACTTCGATGACGTAGACACCGCTCTGTCCTACGATAGGAGAAAGCACTTCACCTACGTTCCTTGCCAATGCATTTCCGAGTACGATAGGCTCTCTGCCTCCACCGGGGATGCTTGGATTATTCAATGTCAATGCATCAGCAGTGCTAGCAGTCTTGGAAAGCTTGGTAGCGGCCTCATTCACTGAAGCATAGCTTCCGAGCTGATCCTTGATCATCTTCGCTTTCTTTTCCTTCAAGACCTCGGTCTTCACCTGCTCTTCTATGTTGGCCAATGTTGGCACTCCATCTTCTTTAGATCCAGTGAGGATTGCAATAATGAAGTTATCTCCCGCTTCTTTAGGGTCAGAGATGTCTCCTACTTCACGATCCGTGGCATATGCCCAGCGCACCAGCTCCTGAGCCTCAGGCATTCCAGCTACTGAAGCAACACCTGGAGCTACGTTCTTGGCTTCTTTCAAAGTCATTCCAGCCTCTTTCGCAGCAGCACGAAGTTCATCAGGGTCATTATGGTCGATGAGGTATGCATTGGCTTGCTCATAGACTGCATCATAAGTCGCAGTGGATGGCTCGATGGTCTTCACCAATTCCAATACCTGACGCATAGGCTCGCTTCTGCGGTCCATGTTCTCCATGATGTGATAACCATAAGAGGTCTTCACCACTCCGAGTTTTCCTTTAGGCTGCTTGAAAGCGAAATCCTCGAATTCTGCTACCATCTGTCCTTTAGGGAACCATTCATATTTTCCTCCTGTAGCCTTGGATTCTGGATCCTCAGTGAATTTCTCCACCATCGCTTCGAAGCTTGCTCCTTTCTTGATCGCGGTCATAATACTGTCAGCCTTGGCTTTCTTCACCGCATCATTCGTCTCATTAGAAGTGATGAGGATGTGACGCACTGTGGCTTCATCCTTAGCATCCGTTCCGTGTATCTTATATAGCTTGTAAGTACCAGCATCCTTGATAGGACCTACAACATCGCCAAGAGCTCCGTTGAAAATGGAGGCGGCCATGCTTGAATCCAAGTCAGCCTTGGTATATGAGTTCAAGGTATACTGACGGGTATCGCTGTTCTGTATCACGTACATGGAATCCTTTTCAGAATTCTTAAATCCTTCTTTCAACTGGGATATGTCTCCTTCGATGTTGGCCATGTCCTCAGCGGTGGGTTCAACTGGGAAAGACAGGAGCTCCATATCTCTTCCGGCTTTCTGCTTGAACTTAACGTCATTCTTGTGAGCGCTGAAATAGGCATTCATCTCGCTGTCAGAAACCGTAATGGTGCTGTCGGCTATCTCACTGAATCCTTTCATCACGTAGTTGAAACTCACGCTGCTGTTCTTGGCCTCATAAGAGTCTTTGGCCTCCAATGAATTGCTGAATAAGCTCTTCTTTAAAAGGGTGTTGTACTTCTCGGTCAAGCGATTCTCTTTCAACCTGCGATATTCCGCTTCCCATACTGGTTTGTTGTTCTTGTAGATGTTAGAGTAAGAGAACTTCACTCGCTCTGGATCGAATACACCATCTTCTCCCTTGAAGTTATCAGTGAATTCAGAGATAGCTCCATCTCCGAAACGGATCTCATCGAATTCCTCATCAGAGAAACGGAATCCTACCGCATCTATCTCCTTCATAAGCACTTCCTGCTTGACCATATCTTGCCAAGCGATGTTCCTTGATTGCTCTGCACTGATCTGTCGGCTGTAGCCGGTGGCCAACATATCAGCCCAGTATTGACTGCGCTGCTCCAACTCTTGGGCATTGACTTCCTTTCCTCCGATATTTCCCACTGCAGGTACCTGCTGACCTCCGAACAAGGTCTGTAATGCACTCGGATCCAATATGAACAAAAGGATACCTAGTCCGATTATCACTAATAATAACCAACTCTGGTTCCTGATTTTCCCAATGATTGCCATCTTAAACTCTGATTTTTTCTTTTTTCTGTGGTCTTGGCCCCTTCATAAAAAGGGTGCGCGAATATACGTTGCTGACACTCAATATGAAAGTGTCATCTTTTAGTGACATGAAGCTCCACCTCTTCAATGCGATGATTGGATACTTTGGTGATTAAAAATCGGAAGGGGGGTATGACAATACGGTCCTTCACATCAGGAAGATTAGCATTGTGGTGTAAGAGCAGCCCCGCCAAGGTGTCATACTCGTCTGATTCTGGTAGGTTCAGGCGATATCGTTCGTTCAGATAATCAAGGTCATGCCTTGCTGCGAAGCGATAATGGTCTTCGCCTATTTGGGTCTCAATAAGGTCGCCCTTATCATGTTCATCCTCTATATCCCCGAATAACTCTTCTACGACATCCTCTATGGTCAGCATACCTGAGGTCCCACCATATTCATCCAATACCACTGCGATGTTCTTACGCTGGGAGATGAGTTGCTCCAGGATGTCATTGGCTGTCTTGCTCTCAGGGATCATGGCGATGGGTCGCAGGATCGCCTTCAGGCTCTCAGGGCGCTTGAAGAGCTCACTGCTATGCACATAACCGATGATATGGTCAATGGAATCACGGTAGACCATGATCTTAGAATGTCCTGTAGCGATAAGAAGTTCCTTGAGCTCTTGGATGCTGGAGTTTATGGATATAGCCTTGATCTCATTACGCGGAATCATGCATTCCCGGGCTTTAATCTTGGAGAATTCAAGGGCATTTTGGAATATCTGGATTTCAGAATCCACTTCCTTGTCATCATCCATTGAGCTTGTCTTCTCTACCAAGAAATTATAAAGGTCTAATTGGCTGAACACAACTTCCTGTGTTCCTGATTCTACTTTGAAAACCCACTTCAGGATTACCTCTGAGATCCATGTGATGAGCAATGCAGGAATGATAAGAATCATGTATACGAAGAACAGAGGGATGGCCAAGACGTTCAAGAGCCAATTCGGATTGATCCTGAAAAGTGATTTAGGCAAGAACTCGGCTGTGACAAGCACGAGCGCAGTAGAAAGTATGGTCTGCGCTATAAGCACGAATCCCTCATGAGGCCATAGCATCTCCAATGGAGGCTCAAGGACCTTGGCCATGTATATGCCGTAAACAACCAGTGCGACATTATTTCCTACGAGCATGGCCGCTATGAAACGGGCCTTCTGCTCTACGAACCAGGTCACTATGCGTGCAAAGAATCTCCCTTGCTTGAGCTCTAATTCTATCTGAAGCCTATTTGCTGTGACAAAGGCTATCTCCATTCCAGAAAAGAAAGCGGAAAGAGCAAGAGAAATAAGAATGATAGGCCAAGGACCGTCTAAGAACATCTAGGAGATGGGTTTAACTTATTTCTGGGATTCATGTTTATCAAGGCTTCTGCGCAATCTCCTCCTGGTATAGTAGAATAAAATGGCCACAATAGGAAAGAAGACATACCACTTAGCTTCAACGATACCTAGTTTGGTTACCATGTAGATCCCATAGATTGAAGTGAGGATGGCGACTGCCAGCCAGAACTTCTCCATGAATTTATTGAGGGTCTTCAGATTCATCCTTGTTCTCTATCTCTTCAGGTACAGCTATATCACCTGAAGGCGCTAAGATAGTGTACCTGCTGAAATCTTCACGTGCTCGCAGTCCTTTGCCTCTAAGGTCCAGCCCATCTCCTCGCTTAATTCTTACAGGCGCATCAGTCTTTATTAGGCTGCTATCACTGTACCAGGTAAGATGATCCGTGAAAAGCGAATCTCCTTCGGGATTCATGAATATGACATTTCCCATGGCCTTCATCTCATTGGATTTCTTAAAATACAAACCTTCATCAGCAATTAAGGTGCCGCTGACAGCCTCGTCCTTGTCATATATGATAAGGCTCAATCCCTCAGAGACTTTGACGTAGTCAGTATCTGTGATGAACTGTTCCAATTTTCCCGCATAGAGAATGTTGCGCACCTTGCCTGAATCTGTGAAAGTATACGTGGCTTCTTTCACTGTTTGGAAAGCCCCGCTGTCCTCTTCCCCCATCTCTTGAACGACCTTGATATCGTTCTTGCAGGAAAAAAGGAGGATCCCGCTGACCATAGCCAGCGGGATCCATGATAATCCTATGAAAGCCTTATGAATCAACGTATCTTGACCGTAGTAGCCTCTCCTGTACATGTAGTAAACGGGGACCCTTCTTTTAGACCGTGGAAGAAGGCATCTTCCTTGGTAGGGAACTGTGCACGGCATGCAGCCAGCTTCTTGTCTGCGATCTCTTGAACTTTCCTTGAATCGTCTACATTCTTGGCTCTGGCAAATACGTCATAGGCCAAGAAGTACATTCCCGCTTTTCCAAGCTTACCATCATCGCAGCCAGCTGCTCCTTGGAAGATTGCATCAGCACGCAAGATGTATCCATTTCCGTTGGATGGCTCACGTTGTAAAATCTCATTGGAAACTGAACGCGCTTTACCAACATTCCCAGTAGCCAAAGAGAAATATCCCGTCTTGATGAGATAGTTCACCTTCTCAGCACATTCTCCGCATAGGTCGCTGGCCTCATCATAATACTTGGCGGCTTGGCTGTAATTCTTGTTTCGCGCTTCTTTCTGTCCGATAGCATAGGCTGACTCAGCGCTAGGATCTGAAGCATGCACTGCTTTGGCAATTGGCAAGAACATCTCACTTTCTGTACAGTCCTTTCGGTTCATGATACGCAGAGCTTTTTTCTTTAACTCTATGTCGTCTGGAGCTGCTTTGATACGCGCTGAGAAGACCTCTACGATATCCTTACAATCAGCGAATTGGATGAAGAATTCGTCCAAGTTGTTCTTGGCCTTCACGTACTTCTCTTTATGGCCTCCTGTAGCATCTTCATCATCATCTTCATCAGCGCTCTCATCAAATCGCTCAATGTTAACGTTGATGATATCAGAAAGGCTCAGATATTCTGTGAACATGGTCTCCAAGTCCACATTTCCTTCGCGGTAACATTTATACAAGGTCTGATAATACGTAGAGATGATGGCAGCTTCAGCCTTATCGCCTGAAACCTCAATGGAGCGCTTTAACACATCCTTGGCAGCACATACATTATCCATATACTTGAACATCTCCACTCCTTTACGCCCTAAGACATATCCTTCTTGACCGAAGTTGGCGATACGCAGGTCGAAGAGAATCATCAAACTGTCCAACAATACTGCCTTGCGGGCTTCGTCTGTTTCTTCTTTGACCAATGAGCGGAACATCTTGATACCGTTCAAGTAAACCCCCTTGCGTGAAGCAGGACAGATATTGACGAGTGTCTGATAAGGCTGATATGCATCCTTGTAAGCTTTCTGCTTCACGAATTCATTGAAAAGGGAAAGATTCTGAACACAGCTCACACTGTCTTTTCCATAATCATACTTAGGTTGAGCTTGAGCAGTCACTCCCATCAGGAGCACAATGGCAAAAGCTAGAGTCTTAAAGGTCTTCATCGTATCGTTTTGTTTCTTGTCAATCATATTTCCTTCGTTGGAACCATTGGTCGAATCGGGCATAAGGGTGGAAACTGAATCCAACCATGAAGTTCCAGAAGCGTTCTTCCAAAAGTCCATTATCAATGCTGCCTCTAGTGCTGTACTCAACTCCCAGGTCCAGTTGTGTATTGGTGCGATTAAGTCCGCCAGCCAATACAGGCAAGCTCAATCCAAAAGACATGCCAGTTTCAGTAATCGCTTGATTATCAATATTCAAATGGGTGTTCCCCGTCCTATATCCAAGGCGATAAGTAGCTATAGAGAAGGAACTTACACGGCTGTTGGTCCTTAGATTCGCATCAGGCTGATAACTTATACCGGCATTCAACATGGCAAGTGTTCCCAAGTCTTTGAAGGTCTTCTCCCCCTGGAAGTCCTCCTTCAAACCTGACCAGTCTGAAGTCCTGTAGTCAAGAGCAAGGGTCATTTTATGTAGATTTTTCGCGCTCTCAGGCTGGAAGAAGAAATCTATGGATGTTCCAAGAGAAATCCTCGTAGGAAGCTGGATGCCGCCTTTGACATCAGTAAAGCTATTCACCGAATCCTTGAAAGTCTCGAATCCGCTTACATTCTCGGAATAGGTATAAGCATCCTGGGATTTACGCCCACTCAAAGCACCTCCGAAGTCATAGACCAAGCCTACATTGAGCACAGTGAAGTTTTTATCCTCATCTGATTCTTTCTTGTTCAAATAAAATCGACCAAGGCTAGAGAGCTTGAAACTCACGTCATTCAAGGTGGTAGCATCTTCTACACGCGTATTCATGAAACCGCTGCTTCCCGGAAATATAGAGTTGCGCTTAGTAACCAATGAACCGAACAGGTATTCGAACTCAGCTCCAAAGGAGACCCTGCTGTGTTGATTGAATGAAGAGGTGTCTTTTATAAAAATGAGATTTCTGGCCAGGTCTAGAAAGATCCTGTTAAGCCCGCCTGTTCCAATGAATTCACTGCGTTGGGTGATGTCCAGTTCCGGGATATACGTATCTGAGAATGAGTCATGCCCTATGCTGCTATATGGAGTCAATCCAAATGCTGCACCCATCTTACCCTTGTTAAATGGGAAGCCTACGCTAAAATGATTCAGCCTGAAATTATTCCTTGTTACGTCTAAGGTAGAAGAGGAAATGGTCCCATATTGCCCCTTAGTTCCTACTTCAAAGGTCGGAAAGCCGAGAAAGCTGATGCTCGCTGGGTTCATCGGATTCACATGCAGGACGTCTACAACGCCCACACCTGTTCCACCCATCCCGAAATTGCTCACGAAGTCTAAGGACTCCAGATCCCCTATCCCGAAACGTGAGTAAGGTGAGATACTGGTCTCCTGCGCTGTCAGGCCATTGAAAGCCAATAGACAGAGGAGGATTAGACTACTTGATGTTGTAATTAAGGATTTCATATAAACCCTTCAGGGTTAGAAAAGGGGCTGCAAAGATGACATTTTCAACACGTTCGGCCAAGAGCGGTGCATCTCCGCCTGTCATATACACTGAACCCTGTACATAACGGGATAAGAACTCATTTATGATTCCGTCTATCTCCAGAAGTAATCCTAAATGGGCGCCAGAACGCATGGCTTGGGCAGTATTCAAGGAGCGGAAGAGCTTAGAGTCTTCTTTTTCAAGCATGGGAAGGCGGCCTGTAAAGCTATGCATAGCCTTCAATCTCATATCCCAACCAGGCGAGATATTTCCACCAAGATGCTCTCCACTGAACACATAGTCATACGTTATACAGGTTCCTGCATCTATGACCAGAGCTGCTTTAGAATTCAAGTGGTTGGCTCCTACAGAATTAGCTAACCTGTCTCTACCAAGGGTCGTTCTATCATAGGAAGTGTTCAGAGGAATCGGTGTATCAGGGCCTAGATAAAGCACTTCTCTGGACTTCAAGGCCTCTTCTGGAACAGCCAAAGCTTCATCGGCCGTACTGCTGATGATCAGTGGTGCTTCTGGGAATCGGGATAAGAAACCGGTTAGGTCTGCGATGTTTTTATGGGCCAATCTGATTTCATCTTGGATTTCTCCTTGATAGAATAAGGCTGATTTGATGGCTGTATTGCCAATATCTACTACGTAAGCTCTGTTCACAGCACAAATTTAAGCTGTGACTAGCTTAGAATGAAAAACTATTTACTTTTGTAGCCCTTTTGAATCACACTGAAGAGAAAGGAATTGAATCGATTTGCCAGAGTCGATTAATAAAAGATCTCGGTGCTATAGCTCAGTCCCGCCATGCGGGATTCAAGAATTTCTAACAAATCCCTAGTGGGTTTTGCAAGAATTTCTAGCATTGGCAGTTAAGCACTGCATCGATTTACCAGAGTCGATTCATAAAACATCTCGGTGCTATAGCTCAGTCCCGCCATGCGGGATTCAAGAATTTCTAACAAATCCCTAGTGGGTTTTGCAAGAATTTCTAGCATTGGCAGTTAAGCACTGCATCGATTTACCAGAGTCGATTCATAAAACATCTCGGTGCTATAGCTCAGTTGGTAGAGCAATGGACTGAAAATCCATGTGTCCCAGGTTCGAATCCCGGTAGCACCACATTAAAGACAAAAGACCAATTCCAGGAACGGAGTTGGTCTTTTCATTTCATAACGCGTCTGATCTTGATTTGTCCATCGGGAGCTTTGCTTATATGAGGGGCTAGAAATTCGTCCTCCCTTTGATTAGGAGGATTTTTTCTGCCGTCACTATCTTTTTCTTTTCGATCTTAAATCCTATAAAGGGATCATTCTTGACCAAGTACGGGGCATCTAAGTCGGCCAAGCTGCATTGGGATGCGAGAACTGAAGCAGTGGCCACTCCCAGAGAGGACTCAGCCATGCAACCTATAGCTCGTATGAATTCATCATCGACTCCTTTCCATTGCAACATGCCTTGCGCTTGATATAACCCACCGCATTTCATCAGCTTGACATTTACTCCAGAATAGGCTTGGTGATACTGGACCAGGTCTTCATACTGACAGATGGACTCATCTGCTATAATAGGCAGAGCCGTGCGCTGCTTCAACCAATGATGTCCTTCATGATCATGGGATTTGAGCGGTTGTTCCATCAGCACACAATGCATGGAAGCCAATTCTTCAGCTAAGGTCAAGGCAGCCTCTTTATCTGCACATCCTTGGTTCAGGTCCACACAGAAAGGCATAGAAGTCTTCTTCAGAACACTACGTACAAATTCCAGATCATCGCTTCCTCCAGTGAGCTTTAACTTGAGATGACTGAAGTCCTCTGCGCCTTGCAGTTTTTCTTCCAGTGACCCCAAGTCCCATTTGGTCAATGTGAGGCTTAGGCCGGGCTCATTTTCCTCTTGAATGAAGTGATCCGATAGTCCTTCTTCTTTGAAATTCACATACCAGTAAAGTAGGGCCGATTGCAATGCCGCTGAAGCTGCTGGATGCTCAGGAGAGAAGGGGATTTCATCTTCAATTGGGAAAGTATCGTTCTCAAGCAATGCTCGTACTCGTTCATTCTGAGAAAGCACCCAGGCTTCGACAGAGGCGAAGGTTTCCTTGTAATAAGGGGGCAGAGATGCTTCTCCATACGCGACCAATCCATTTTTTTCTATTCGCACATAAGCCAATGAGGTGAACCCACGTGTACCGTGTGCGAGTACAAAAGGGCGTATGAACGCTAATGAGTATGGATGAACACTTAGTTTCATTTAACAATGATAGCTAAGCTCAAAGGAGCGTAATATTTTCAAGACCACTCGGTATTTCACCATTGAATAGACAGGATTATAAGGGCAATAGAATTTCAAGAATAAAGCAATTGTCCCTCCTTCTCATCCGCAACGTTCATTCTGTGTTTCTTCTTGGTTTTTGGGAGCTTTCGCGCGCGCTCTTCTTGCTCTCGGAGTGGAGATTTATACATTTCATGAGTGTTTCTACTCTTATGCGTGGTGCATTTTCCTCCTTAAGGAACTCCTTATTCCTATTTTCGCCTTCTGTAAACGAATCTCCTCATGGCGAATACATCAGATATCAAGAACGGCCTTTGTCTCAATCACAACGGTGACCTATGGACTATCATTGAATTCCTTCACGTGAAGCCAGGAAAAGGACCGGCATTTGTTAGGACCAAGCTGCGAAACCTCAATAATGGTAAGGTAGTTGACCACACCTTCAATGCAGGAGTGAAGATAGAGCCAGTGCGTATCGAGACACGTAAACATCAGTTCTTGTTCAAAGATGATATGGGCTATCACTTCATGAATTGTGATGACTTTGAGCAGGTGTCCATACCCGAAGCATTGATCAATGCTCCGCACCTTTTGAAGATGGAAGTCACTGCTGACATCATGTTCCATGCTGAATTAGAAAAGCCTTTGAGCTGCGAGATTCAGCCTTTCATGGAATGCACCATCACGTATACCGAACCAGGTATAAAAGGAGATACTGCTACGAATAGCACCAAACCTGCAACCATTGATACGGGGTATGAGATCCGAGTACCGCTTTTCATCAACACAGGCGATGTGGTCAAGATAGACACACGAAATGGCGGGACCTATTCAGAACGCGTGAAGCAGTGATCCTGAATGAAACTGGACAGAGCACATAGCCTCAAGGAATTTGCCTCCTTCATCAACGCTGAGATGAGAGGAGCAGAGGACCATGTGATTACAGGGATCAATGAGATTCACAAGGTTATTCCAGGAGACCTGGTCTTCGTGGATCATCCGAAGTATTATGAAAAGGCATTGCTCTCAGCCGCGACCACCATCCTCATTGATAATGCTGATGTGGAGGTTCCCCTTGGAAAAGCCTTGTTAATCTCAGGTCAGCCGTTCAAGGATTTCAATTTATTGACCAGCAGATTCAAACCTGTGAATCTTCGCCTGGACCAACATGCGAAAGATGCCGTGATTGGAGAAGGGACGCATATTTCACCAGGGGTGCACATTGGCCAAAGAGTGAGTATTGGCAGAGACTGTGTGATTCATCCAGGTGTGGTATTGAATGACGATACGCACATTGGTGATCGTGTCATCATCCATGCGAATTCAGTCATTGGCGGAGATGCTTTTTACTACAAGCAATATCCAACAGGCAGAGTGAAACTGCATACATGTGGTAGCGTAGAGATAGAGGATGATGTGGAGATAGGGGCGCTCTGTACCATTGACCGCGGTGTGACGGGGGATACGCGAATCGGTGCTGGAACGAAACTGGATTGTCAAGTACACATAGGTCATGACACGGTGGTGGGGAAGAATTGCTTGATGGCGGCCCAAGTGGGTGTGGCAGGGTGTGTGATTATAGAAGATGATGTAACACTCTGGGGTCAAGCGGGTATTCCAAGCGGAAGAAGAGTGGGTAAAGGGGCAGTACTTCTTGGTCAATCTGCCATTATGTATGACGCTGAACCAGGAAAAATATATCTGGGCTCTCCTGCCCAAGAGCGCAGAGCAGCATTCATGGAATTAGCATTGCTGAAAAGGCTTCCTGAACTTTTTAAGAAATCTAATGGGAATGGATAAGACCCATAGGCTGGTCGAGCGATTGCAATTGAATAAGTTCAAGTTGCAGACTTTGCTTGAGATTACCAAAGGGATCAATGACAACGTGCCGATCTCTCAACTGGTGGCCATTTATCGAGGAATCGTTGAAGGAGAATTGGAGCTGAGTAAACTCGTCCTTTTCATCCAATCAGAACATGGCTGGGAAGTGCTCTTGCAGTTTGGAGATGATGCATTGGACCTGAGTAATTGGAGCCCTGAGCAAATGGATGATTTCCAAGGAATCACCGTGCTAAGCCAATCCAAGCAGCAGATCATCCCAGGCTATGATATTATCATTCCTGTCCATCATCAACATAGGGCGCTAGCCTATCTGTTCATCGGTGACTTAGAAGATGAGGTGGCTATCAGTCCCATCATCAAGCACATGAATTTCATCCAGACCATCACCAATATTCTCGTGGTGGCCGTGGAGAATAAGAGGCTTATGCGAGAGAGCCTCAGACAAGAACGTATACGTGGGGAACTGGAACTGGCGGCAGAAATGCAGGCCTTGCTCGTCCCCACTGATTTCCCAGAGCACGGAGCAGTAGAAGTGCATGCAATCTATTATCCGCACCAAGAGGTGGGAGGAGATTATTATGACAGCTTCTTACTTGAAGATGGCAGACATTTCCTCTGCATAGCTGATGTCTCAGGGAAAGGAATTTCTGCAGCATTTATTATGGCCAATTTCCAGGCTAGGTTGCGTGTGATGGCTGAGGTAGAACCAGATATTGAAAGACTGATTACCCACTTGAACAAGAGCGTCAATGAGAGCACAAAAGGGGAACGTTTCGTGACCTTCTTTATGGCCGTCTTCGACCCTAAGGATAGGTCGCTCAGGTCGGTCAATGCAGGGCATAATCCACCTATACTCAGAGATGGGGACAAGACTGTATTATTGAAGAAAGGATGCATGGGATTAGGTATGGTCCAAGAGATTCCTAAGATCATCATCGAAGAACTCAGCGTAGGAGCTTCTGCTACCTTGCTTTGCTTCACAGATGGACTGGTAGAGGTGGAGAATGAGCAAGGTTCAGAGTATGGTGAGGAAAGACTAGAGAAGATCATGAAGGAACGTGTATCAGAAAGCATGGCATCATTGAACCTCCTTATCAAAGCAGACTTTGACAAATTCAGAGGAAGGAATCAAGCTCACGATGACTTCGCAGTCCTCAGCGCCAAGTTTCGGTGATATAAGTCTATGGCCACTATTCCGGCCGCGAAGCCCCAGAAGGGCACACTGACCTTATCCGTATCCAAGAAGTTATTTAAGACACCATGGATGAAATAGGTAATCAAGCCTAATAACATCGCCATGACCATCATCTTCAAGTAAGGATCCGCTACCTTGAAATAAAGTTGAATCCCTGTCTTAAGAATCAGGATGATGAATAACAGGAAGAAGACCAATCCGAGAACTCCGCTTTCACATAAGGGCCCTAAGTATTCACTGTGAGCATTTCCCGCGTCACCAAGATTAGTGCTGATAACGGTAGTCTCACTGTGTTTTTGGAAAGGAGAATATTGGAACATATACGTTCCAGGACCCCAACCCAAGAAAGGTCTTTCCTCAAACATACGCATGGCGCTGCTCCATCTGTTCAATCGTTCCAAGTTACTCGCATCAGAGCTGATATTGGTCATGGACTGTAGATGCTCCGTGAAATTCTCAGAACTGTCTTGCCTGTTGCGCTCAAGCTCTCTGACGACATCATCTTGAAAGACCACATAACCGGAGACCATTATTATCATCACCGAAAAGACCAACCAGAACTTAATCTTCAACTTCATGATAATGAATACCCCCAGCGCTCCAACCAAGCTTAACCAAGCTGCGCGCGTATAACTGTAGATCAATCCGACTGTCAGAATCAGGCCAAGCACCAGCACTCCAAATCGCTTCCAAGAAGCTAGTTTGGGCATAAAAAGATGGCCGAGGATCATGGGGAGGAACATAGCGATCACAGCTCCGTACGAAGTATGATCTTTATAGAAGGGATTCATCACATAGTGGCCCGTTTGCTCATCAAAACCGAATCCAGCGTGTTTCTGAAGAGTAATCAAGATTACTGCGCCAAGTGAGACGAGATACAACCAGAAGTATTTCTTCAGATAGTCTGGGTCCTTGAAAAAAGCCACCATGAGGAAAAAGAGCGGAATCACAAACCAGAGTCTGCTCGCAAGGAATTTGAAGGACACCAAAGGAAGGCTACTGGTCAAGGAAGTTATAAAAAGCCATGCAAGACCAGTCAGTATAGCCCTTGAAACTGGATGAGACCAGATGTCCCTATCCAATCTATCTTTCCCTGTGAACCAAACTAGGAATACAAGTAAGACCCCTGCTAAGATGGGCTCTGTAGGGAAATAGAATCCTATTCCTCCGAATTGCTGCAGGTTCTCCAAATTCATAGAGAATGGGGTCATCAGAGCCACGAAGTACATCATCTCCCTGAGGCTATAAAATACTGCCCATATCAGCAATATAGCCAGTGGAATGGCCATAGGATAGAACTTCTCTATGGAAATGAAATAGACATTGAGCAACACAAAAATGAGCAGCCCTGACCAAAGAAGGTATTTCTCCAGACGGAGCGACATACCTTATGTCTTGGAGGATTTCCAATGGTCATATCCGACCAATAATACCGAAGCTGCTATGACAGTAAGAATGACGCTTAGCGCAAGCATGAGCCATCTCACAGGAAACTCCTTTTTATCCGCTGTCTGTGGCCTGACCACATATTGGTAATAGGTTAATTCTGTAACTGTCTTAGAGCGCTCTATGGCTACTTTCTTAGATAGGTCGGCATAGGCTTCTTGTATGCCTTGAATCATAGCTTGAAGTATTTCTACTTCCGAGCCTTTATCAGCCAAGTCTTTCATCAAGGACTGCACTTTCTCCATGTTCTTCCCTGAACCCCCTTTCTCCAGCATGCGCATATAGCCTTCAGAATAGCGTTCTGATTGACTCTCGAAATCTAGAATGCCTGATTCGGTACGTATACTGACCAGGCGTGATTGCAAGGAATCCATGATGCCTTTCAGTTCTTTCATCTCCCGCTCGCTCATGGTCTTATACTCAATGTGCTTCTCAAGGATGCTCTTATTCAGCTCCGAATTATAGATCTCTAGAATGGTCTCGGCCATCTGCTTGGCTATTTCAGGATCCTCATCCTGGCAACTGATCTCAACACTCTCATAGCGTGTAGGGCTTATAGTTACCCGCTCTTGATACAGAAGGTCTATCCAATAATTGTACTCTGGCTCACCTGGATTCAGCCCCCAGCGTTCATTTAACTTGAATCTTTCGGTGACTACTTTCTGTATGTCATCATCAGCCAGAAGCTGGAGCATCTGCTCGGTCTCTGATTCGTCAGATAATGTATAAAGGTTAGATGGATAGACCACAGCCGTAGACTTGAACCTGGGAGGCATGAACGCAGGCATGGTGAAGACCATCGCTGCCAATGCCGCTGCAATGCCTGTTGCTACTAAGAGTTTCCAATGATTCTTCAAACTATCAAGGATACCGCTGAAAAGAGTGCTCTCGTTCATGAGGGATAGGGTTAAAAAGCTGCGCTAAATTAGGGTTTTAACGCGCTCAGCTCTGATTCATTATGCGCAGAATGCCACGTGTATCTATCAATTTCAAAAGCATGGCCACCAAGAGCCCCATGACACACATGACACCGGCCTTGAGCGGCCAAGCCCAAGGCATGAAATGAGCGATTTGTCCGAAAAGAAGAAGGAATGCTATCAGTCCAATGAATTTCAAAGCACTAGGAATATCAGGGCGCAGCTTGAATACCTTGAGTACAACGATAACATGGACCAAGGCCGCAAAAAGTTGGGTCAATAATCCAGCCCAAGCACTTCCTTCAGCATAGAGCAAAGGCGCTAGCCATAGATTTAGGATCAGGTTAATCACTACGGTTATCCCACTCAGGATATTAAGCAATTTCAACTCTCCCGCAGAAGTCAGTAGCGTGCCGTAGATGTGCACGGTGCTGTGGCAGACAGCACTCAGGATAAGGAGCGAGAAACAGCGGGTAGCCATTTCTACCTGTGCATCATATCTCCAAGAGATGATCTCCAGACTGAAGCTAAAACAGGTTAGTGAGATAATCAACACTCCGCTTAGTAAGATGCGAGTGGCCAAGCCCAGAAGCTCCTTGATATCCTCACCCTGCTTTATCATGCGTGAGAAAATGGGAAATAGCAGGACCGCAAAGAGAAAGGAGAAATTATTCAAGGCTTCTAGGAATCGGAATCCTTGGGCATAGATTCCTGCTTGAATGTCTCCATCAGGTAAGATCCTCTCTAGGATTACAGTGTCCATGCGATGATAAAGGCTCATCAGTAAGATGAGGACCGCATAAGGAACACTCTTTTTGATGATCTCTTTATTGAAGAGCTGGTCGATAGAGGGAAAACGATGAGCTAGCTTCCCCTTGAGAAAGATGAAAGCGATTATGGCCGTCAAAGCATATGCTCCCGTCTGCGCATAAACGAACCACCGGATATCGAATTTAATATTCAGCATGGGAGACCATAACAGGAATCCGAGAATCGCAATCAATATGCTCCTATCCATTACTGATATTATGGAATCCCTCTTGAAAAGATGAAGCCCTGCGAGGTTGCTCCTGAAGAAGAAAATGGTGGCCACCAATCCTTGATTCAAAACCAAGAAGGCGAGTAGATAAAGCTGCCCCATGGAATATCCAATAAAGAAACCTGATATCATGGTCGCCACTGCGAAGAGCCCTAGAAGCATGACCCTGAGCCCAAGCATCCTTGGAAAAAACTCATCTATTGAGTCAGCATTCCTAGCGATATTCCTGTTGTTATAATTCGTGGTCCCCAGGTCATTCAGGATATTGAAGAGGAAGGTGAAATTAAAGAGGGCGAAGTAATTCCCATACTCCTCAGCACCCACTACATTCTGCACCTCAGCATCTATCCCAAGGATATAGAAGGGCTTGACCAAGAGATTGACCAAGACTAAAAAACCCAGATTCTGGAGGAATTTCTTCTGCATAATACTTCGGTCAAAGTAAGGGATATTCCATTGTGAGAACATGTACTTTAATCGCATTCTGACTATCCTTGTGTGAAGAAAATGCCAAGACTGAAAAGATATCTGGACGCTAAACTTCTTGAGGCAGGAGTAGATGAAGTGGGCCGAGGCTGCCTCGCAGGGCCAGTGGTTGCTGCTGCAGTGATACTGCCCAAGAGATATTCTCATCCCTTGCTCGATGACAGCAAGAAACTGAATCTAAAGACCCGAATTATCCTTAGGGAAGACATCATGAAAAAGGCCATCTCTTATGCCATAGGCTCAGCGGACCATAAGGAGATAGATGAGGTCAATATCCTCCAGGCTTCCTTCCTCGCCATGCACCGAGCGCTTGATAAACTAGCCACAAGACCTGAGGCAATCCTTGTAGATGGGAACAGGTTCAATACCTACACGAGCATTCAGCACAGCTGTCATGTGAAAGGAGATTCCAAGTTTACTGCTATCGCTGCAGCTTCTGTCCTTGCCAAGTGTTATAGGGATGAATGGATGGATCGTTTGCATGAAGAATTTCCAGTGTATGCTTGGGATAGGAATGTGGGCTATCCAACCAAGGCGCACAGAAAGGGAATACTTATGTATGGCCCAAGCCCATATCATCGCATGAGCTTCAGATTATTACCTGAAGAGGTGTTATAGGCTTCACATCCTTTTGTTGACAGTGCCTAGAGCCTCTGTGCTTTTCTGACCTTCGCTAGGCTAGCTTTGAAGAGCTAAATCCAATTTTTTGAAACGCATATTCTTCTATCTTCTCATCCTTGCTTCCTGTGCCGCTATTGCATTCATGTTCTGGAACGGGCCTGAGAAACAGATGGATAAAAAGGGGCTGCTCAACTATCTTCCTCAAGATGCTTATATGGTCTTGGAAGTCCCATCCGCTGAAAAGTTCGACCATCGTTTGAATGCAGGAATCCTTATTTGGGAAGAGCTGCAGGCAGTTCCATATTTCCAGGGTAGCGACAGCTTGCTCAGGCACTTGTCCAATGTCATAGGAGCCGCTGGATTCGTGCTTTCTTGGCATCCTGCGGGAGCTGAGAGAAGCGACTGCTTATTGACCTTGGACCCCCTGTCTGAAGAGGCCTCTTCTGCATTCATGAAGCTTGTAGGAGCTGAGCAGACCGGAGATTCTCAATACAATGATGAAACCTTCCTCACTTTCAAGAAAGAGGAGGCCACATATTTCCTTAGAAAGACAGATGAAGTGATGCAGGTAAGCCCTTCAAAGCTTATCCTCGAGCGATGCAGCCGCCTAGACGGACATGACCTGACTTCTCTTCAATCTTTCAAAACCATTAACAAGAGCAAGTCTTCCAGTTCATTGGCATACCTCTATATAGACCATGAAAAGGCCAAGGACTGGCAGGCTGAATTTTTTCAAAGTGACCACATAGAACAGGAGCCCATGGGCGTATGGTCACTCTCTGATTTGAGCATACGGACCAATGCACTTCAAGCAATCGGATTGATCCAAGTAAGCGACTCGGCAGATCATATGCTATCTGACTTTGCTCCCTATCAAGCAATCTCTATGGAATCCTATCTGGAATTCATTCCAGATCATACGGTGGAATTCATTTTCAGAGGCCAATCTTCACCAGACCTGAGTGATGGATCTGCTTTGGAGCATGTAAAAGGTGAAGGCGACCTGGAAGCTTGGATCGATTGTGCTAATGAGAACTGTGATGCTGCTAAGTATTATATCTATCCTCTAGAAGATGGTGGCATAGCTATAGAAGACTTGAAGAATGTGAAAGAAATGAGCTCTTCTTTCAAAGGGCTTGAGATATATCTTGTGGATGCAGGTATCTTGGATGCTGCGAGAATGGAACAATGGGGATTGAAAGGCATGTTGAATGTCTGTGTGATGAAGGAGATGTTATTGATCTCATCTGATTCAGAAACTTTGAAAGGGGTTATAGAAAGAGTGTTGATCGGAAAGACATTTGAAAAAGATGAACAGTATGAATCCTTATTGGAAGACCTGAGCAGCAGCTCTGCCTATTATCATTATATGGACATTAAAAAAGCCAAAGGTAGATGGGAGCAAAGACTGAACCCCGCGCCCTATCAATCCCTTTTTGCTAATTCTGAAGCTGTCCAGAAATACCAAGCATTGGTCGTCCAATATGAATCTGCAGGGGATGGACTTTTTTACAGGAATGTCTTGCTCAAGTATAATCCTGAAGGAAAGAAAGAAACCAACAGTGTATGGGAGACTTCAGTGGATACGACCATGACCTGGGGCCCTGCATTGGTCAAGAATCACTATACGCAGCTGTTGGAGGTTCTAGTCCAAGACGCATCACATCAGCTTTATCTGATTTCAAATACGGGAAAAATCCTTTGGAAAAGAGCTCTTCCAGGTCCCATCCTCTCAGAAGTGAGCCAAGTTGATGTTCTGAAGAATGGCAAGTTACAGATGATATTCAACACCAAGAACAGCATCCATTTGCTCGACAGAAACGGTGAAGACGTTAGCGGGTTCCCCATCACATTGAAGTCCCCTGCTAGCGGCCAAGTCTCTGTCATGGATTATGAGAACAACAGGAAGTATCGCATCCTCATAGGTACTGAGAATGGGGATCTGCTGAACTTCGACAATCAAGGGAAGCCTGTTCAAGGCTGGGCATTCAATAAGTTGAAAGATGATAAAGTTGTAGGAGCACAAGAGCACTTCACCATAGGCAATAAGGATTATATCAGCTGTATCACACAGAAGGGAAAGGTGACCTTTCTGGAGCGGAACGGTAAACTCAGACATGCTGCTAAGAGTGAACTGAAGGATTTTAACGGAAAAGAATACTCCATTTTGAAGGGGAAGAGTATCACGGATAGCCGAATCCTTTATGCTAGTGTTCATGGGGAATTCAAAGAGTTGAATGTAGGAGGAGGTGACAGAGTGCTGCAGGCTGACCTGGCACAGACTCAGAAGTGGAGCAACGAAAAATGGCTTGGTCGCGGTGAAGAAGATGTCTACGTCATGAGTGACCAATTGGAGGAAAGACATAAGTGCTTGGATGGAGACTCTGCAGGAGTTCAGGGATTGAAGCAACACATCTTGCTCTGGTATCCACTCACGGGAGCTGCAAATCTTATGGATGAGCACTTCAAAGTCCTTCCAGGGTTCCCCATCATGGGAAGTGGTCCTGCGGTCATCGATGATGTGAATGGAGATGGCTCTAAGGACCTTATCCTGCGCGGTGGGTCTCGATCACTCAGTATGTACTCGCTGCAATAGACCGTTTAGCAGGTTGAAAGAACCGTTCATCAATCAGGAAACGAAAAAAGTATAAATAGTTTCCATCGTATCCTTTCTTCCTTAGCTTTGCGGCCTCAATGGAAGAAAAGGAGAAAATATTCATTGCTCAAGCCCTGGAATTATTCATGAAATATGGCATTAAGGCCGTTACCATGGATGACCTAGCCCGTCAATTGGGCAGGTCTAAAAAGACCATTTATACCAAGGTCAAGGACAAGAACGAACTCATTGAAAAAGTACTCCGTTTCCAATTTGAGAATGAACGATCTTGCATTGAAGGCATATGCTCTCAAGGATTGAACGCGATTGACGAGACCTTTGAAATCGGCCAATTCATTTCTGAGATGCTCAAGAAGATGCATCCTTCTATCCATTATGACCTTCAGAAATATCATACGGATGTATTCCAAGCGTCCATCAAGGAGCGGGAAGAGGAAATCTACAATTGCACATTATCCAACCTAAAGAAAGGCATTCAAGAAGGCCTATACAGGGATGACTTGAACGCAGAAGTCATCGCTAAGATCTACATGTCCAAAATAGATATCGTTTTTAATCCGGACATCTTTCCGCCATCAGTAATAAGTTTTGGTGAAGTGTACGCCATTTTATTCCGATACCATGTCCTAGGAGTTGCAAGCCCCAAGGGAGTGAAGTACCTGAACAAGAAATTGAAGAGCCTTAAATCTACTTCTACATGAGGAAATCCTATCTCATCATCGCCTTATTCTTCACATGCTCAGCCGGAGCACAGCAGCTGAGCTTGAGCTTGACTGAAGCGAAGACTAAGGCTCTTTCCTTGAATAAGGACGCTCAGATCTCAGCACTGGAACTGGAACGTGCTGAAAAAGTGGTCAAGGAGACTCTGGCTATCGGGCTTCCTCAAGTGACTGCACGTGGAAGCTTTCAGAATTTCCTGAATGTTCCTACCACCGTCTTGCCAGACTTTATAAGCCCTGCGGTTTATGGAGTCCTCATCGCTGAAGACTTGGTTCCTGAAGGAAGCGGAGGTACTCCTGGATTCATTCCAGCACAATTTGGAACCAACTTTAATGTCTCTGGTGGAGTCACTTGGAATCAGCTGATCTTTAATGGATCATACCTGATCGGCCTGCAAGCTGCAAAGAGTTATGTGGAACTCAGTCGCATTCAGAAAGATCGAAAGGATGTAGATGTGAAACTGAGCGTTTCTGAAGCCTACTATACTGTGCTCCTCTCAGCTGAAAACACGTCAGTGCTCAAAGAAAGCGCAGCTGCATTGGAAAGGATGATGAAGGAAATAGAGGCTATGTATGAACAAGGTTTCACTGAGGAGCAGGAGGTCATGCAACTTAGATTGACCTTGAATAATCTTCAGAGTCAAGTGAAGAATTCTGAACGCCAAGAGGTCCTGACCAAGCAACTGCTGAATTTCCAGATCGGACTTCCATTGGACCAAGAACTAATCCTTACTGATGATCTGGAGACATTGATCAATGATCCATTGATTAACGAGACTATCGCCATTTCTGAACCCGACCTGAGCGCACATCCGGATATGAAGCTCATGGATTCAAATGTCCTTCTCCAAGGCCTCAGATTAAAAGAACAGCGCAGCCAATACCTGCCCAGCTTGAATGGCTTCTTCAATTATCAGAAGCAAGCCCAGCGCAATGAGTTCAATTTCTTTGAAAGCGGTCAGGACTGGTTCCCCAGCACGGTATGGGGGCTTGAGCTGTCTGTGCCCATCTTTTCTAGCGGGATGAAACACTATAAGGTGCAGCAGATGGAGATAGGTGTGAAAGAAGCAGAATTGCAACGCGAACAAGCCATAGATGGCCTTTCATTAGCAGCTGACAAAGCGCGTTCTGATTACCTCTTCACCATGGAGAACTATCAGACAATGAATGAGAACCTAGATCTGGCCATCAGCATCAGGGACAAGACACGTATTAAGTATCAAGAAGGGGTCTCTACCAGTTTCGAATTAAGCGAAATGGAGAACCAATTTATAAAAGCTCAGGGAAACACCATACAGGCTTCATTGAACCTGCTCAACGCTCTGACCGCATTCCAAAAAGCATTTAACACCCTTTAATCACTACCGTTATGAGACTGAGAATATTATTCCTCCCACTCCTAGCACTGTCCACCTTCTCTTGTCAATTGCCTGAGAATGACCTGGCCAAATTGGCACAAGAAAAAGACTCACTGAAGAGTCTTGTGGACGAGGTTAACTCGCGTATTACAGAGATCAATAAAATCATAGCTGAGGGAGATGAGAACTTCGAAGGAAACCTGACATTGGTCACTGTAGTCACCACCCAAGTACAGCCATTCGAGCATTACTTTGAAATCTATGGAGAAGTGGAGACGGATAAGAACGTCATGCTCTATCCTGAAAGCATGGGGCTGGTCAATAAGATATTGGTCTCTGAAGGCCAGAAGGTGAGCCAAGGGCAGGTCATGGCCCAGCTCGATAACAGGATCATCCAAGATCAGATCAAGGAAGTGCAGACTTCTTTTATACTGGCCCAAACAGCATATCAAAAACAGAGCAGACTCTGGGAACAGAAGATAGGATCTGAAATGCAATACCTGCAAGCTAAGAGCCAGAAAGAAGGGCTGGAATCCTCCTTGGCCACATTGAATAGCCAACTTGCTAAATCACAAGTGCGCGCACCTTTTAGCGGTGTAGTGGATGCAATCTTCCCCAAACAAGGTGAAATGGGCTCACCACAGATGCCCATCATGCGCATAGTGAACACGGATGAGATGTACATCAAAAGCGATGTATCAGAGCAACATATGATGGCGGTGAAACAAGGAAGTCCAGTTCAAATTGAGCTTCCAGGATTGAAAAAGACACTGGAAAGCAAGGTAGCCGAAGTATCCAACTACATCAATCCTGAGAATCGCTCCTTCAAAATCCGAGTAAAACTTCCTAAAACAGAAGAAGCCTTGAAACCAAATCAAATGGCCCACATGAAGATCAATGATTATGGGCATGATTCGGCTATCGTGCTTCCTAGCTCAGTGGTCATGCAGACCGCTCAGGGCAAGGATTTCATCTTCACCTTAGATGAGAAAGAGGGGAAGACTTATGCCAAGAAGACCTATATCAAAACAGGTTTCGAATACGAAGGTCAGATAGAGATCATTGAAGGATTGGAAAAAGACATACGAGTGATCACTGAAGGCGCTAAGAGCGTTAGAGATGGTGAACGTGTAAGGATCTCCTAATCCCATAAATAGGGAAAGCCCATGAGCACGAATAAGACTACGAAGACCTTCGGGCTGACCAATGCATCGGTTAGCAATAGGACCACTGTGATGCTGGTCACTTTCATCATCGTTATAGCGGGGGTGATCTCTTATACATCTATGCCCAAGGAGGCTTTTCCTGAGATCATCACGCCTGAGATCTATGTGAGTACTCCATATCCTGGAAACTCTCCTTTAGATATCGAGAAACTCATCACCAGACCGCTGGAGAAGGAATTAAAATCCATTTCTGGCATAGATGAAATCACTTCTACTTCTGTGCAAGGCTTCTCCTCCATCCGTGTGCTTTTTGACTTCTCAGTCCCAGTGGACGAAGCTTTAAGAAAAGTAAAGGACAAGGTCGATATTGCTAAAGCAAACCCTGATTTTCCTAAAGACCTCCCTGCCGACCCAAACATCTTCGAGATGAATTTCTCGGAGTTAGTGCCTATCATGAACATTAATCTTTCCGGGGAATTCTCCTTAGAACAACTGAAAGAGTATGCTGAATACCTGGAAGACGAGATAGAGGAGCTGCCTGAGATTAATAAGGTGGACATACGCGGCATCATGGACAAGGAGGTACGCATCCACGTGGATATGCCTAAGATGCAAGCGGTGAAACTCAGTTTCAATGACATCGCCCAGGCCATCCAACAGGAGAATGTCACCATATCTGGAGGTGAATTATTGGTTGATGACTTCAGAAGATCAGTAAGCGTGGTTGGGGAATTCAAGAGCATAGATGACATCGCTGATATCGTAGTAAAGCAAGAGAATAATAACATCGTCTATCTGCGAGACATCGCTACTATAACTTTCGAAGAAGAGGAGAAGCAGAGCTATGCAAGGGAATTCCAGCAGCCTGTGGTCATGATGGATGTGATCAAGCGTGGTGGAGAGAATCTTCTCCAAGCATCAGCCAGCATAAGGGAGATCATCGCTGAAGCGCAGGAGCATTACCTGCCTGATAACTTGGAGATTAGCCTTACAGGAGATCAGTCGGATCAGACTCAAACTCAGTTGGATGAGCTGATCAATAACATCATCTTCGGGGTGATTCTCGTGGTATTGGTCTTGCTCTTCTTTCTTGGACTCAGGAATGCTCTCTTCGTTGGAGTAGCTATACCGCTCTCGATGTTACTCTCCTTTTTCATTTTGAATATCATGGGAGTCACCTTGAATACCATGGTGCTCTTCTCCTTAGTACTGGCGCTGGGGATGTTGGTAGATAACGGTATCGTGGTGGTAGAGAATATCTACCGACTCATGGATGAAGGCAAGAAGCCCATCCAAGCAGCTAAGGAAGGTGTAGGTGAAGTCGCGTGGCCTATCATCGCTTCTACTGCAACCACACTTGCAGCATTTATTCCGCTCGCTATTTGGCCGGGCATGATGGGAGAGTTCATGAAGTATCTTCCTATCACGTTGATCATTGTATTGAGTTCATCGCTGTTCGTGGCTTTGGTCATCAATCCTGTCTTGACATCACTATTCATGAAGTTGAAGGAGAATGAATTCGAGATGAGTACGAAGGCGAGGATGAGGATCATTATTCTGTTGGGCGCCTCCTTGGTGATTTCATTATTAGCAATGAATACAGATAGTGGATTCCTTGCATTCCTCTCTTTCCTTCCCTATCTAGCAGCCATCTTCATCGTCCTTTCCAGATTCCTCTTCGTGACGGGGAAAGTTGGAGTGAAGGAACTTTGGAGGCCATCTATCATGTTGGGTGTTGCGCTTATTCTATTTTATCTCATGGGAGATATCTTGAAAGGGAATATAACCTTGATTACCTTGGTATTCCTATACCTTTATAGATATGCATTGGCCCCCGCTTCTGACTACTTCCAGAATGTCCTTATGGTGCGTTTGGAGAATTTCTATGAGGGATTCTTGAGAAAAGTACTGGCTGGAAAGAATCCTATTAAGCTGGTATTCGGGATGTTCGGACTGCTTCTCTTCTCATTCTTACTTGTAGGATTATTTGCGCCTAAAGTGCTTTTCTTCCCTGAGAATGAGCCGCAATACCTCAACGTTTATATAGAGCTTCCCATAGGTACTGACATTGAAAAGACCAATGAGGTGACCATGCAGATAGAAGAGATGGTCAAAAAGGAATTGGACACGCCCGCCATGATCGATGGTGATCCAGTTACTGAGGACGGAGTAGAGATCAAGAAGTCTGACATCGTCTCATCTGTGATAGCTCAAGTAGGGGCTGGAACAACAGACCCTGCTCAAGGCCCTGCATTTGGAGATACCCCACATAAAGGAAGGATTCAGATTACGTTCATCAAGTTCGCTGATCGTATGGGCATCAAGACCAATGATGTCATGGATGAACTGCGGGAGTCTATCGAAGAGATCCCCGGAGTCAGAGTAACTGTAACCAAGAATGCCGATGGACCACCTCAAGGGGCTCCTATCAACATCGAATTGAGCGGTGATGACTATGAGCAGCTCTTAGCCGTAGGAGATGAAATGAGGCAATTCATCAATGAATCCTATATCCCTGGAATTGAGGAATTGAAATTGGACGTAGAAACAGGAAAACCTGAGATGCCTATTATCATTGACAGAGATAAGGCGAGGCGATTGAACGTCTCTACTTATCAAATTGGAGATGCTGTAAGAACGGCCCTTTTCGGGAAGGAAATCTCCAGCTTTAAGGAAGGTGAAGATGATTATCCGATCATGTTACGCTTCTCTAGAGAATATGCCCATGATGCAGATGCCTTGATGGATCAGCGCATTACTTTCCGTAATCAGAGCAATGGCCGCATCATACAGATTCCTCTCTCTGCCGTGGCTCATAAAGAGAAGAGCAGCACATTCAGCGCAGTGAAACGTATTGATCAGGAACGGGTGGTGACACTGTCCTCCAATGTCCTTACATCGTATAACCCTACTGAAGTAGTCACCGTGATTAAAGGAGTTCTAGACGGATATCAAGTTCCTGAAGGAGTCAAATTCAATTTCACAGGGCAGCAAGAGGAACAGGCGAAGGAGATGGGCTTCTTGACCAATGCATTGATGATCGCGATATTCATGATCCTGCTCATCATCATCGCGCAGTTCAACTCTGCCACTACACCGCTGATCATTATGACCTCGGTGGTATTGAGTTTGATAGGGGTGTTGCTGGGACTGGTGATCTTCCAAATGGACTTCATCATCATCATGACCATGATCGGGATCATATCCTTAGCGGGAGTTGTGGTGAATAACGCTATCGTATTGATTGACTATACGCGATTGTTAGAGGAGAGAAAGAAAGAGAAATTGGGCTTGGATGAAGAGGCTACGTTGAGTTCAATGGACATGTTCGAGGCCATCGTTGAAGGAGGAAAGAAGCGTCTTAGACCTGTCTTGTTGACGGCAATCACTACAGTAGGCGGATTGGTGCCTTTGGCAGTAGGATTGAATATCGACTTCATAGGGCTCATGACGAATCTGGATCCTGCGATCTATGTCGGAGGAGATAATGTGGTATTCTGGGGTCCAATGAGCTGGACCATCATTTTTGGCCTGACATTTGCTACATTCTTAACATTGGTCATTGTACCTGCCATGTACTTGCTCTTGAGCAAAGTAACCCGCAGGTTCTCCAATGTCTAATTGGTTGTTTGGTTTTGGTTTGAAAAGGGCCCCTCTCTTTTGAGGGGCCCTTTTCTATTCAGGGTGTTTGAGCCTAATGATCCGCATTCCTCGCTGAGCCAATAGCCCTTCGAAATCCAGAATTCATTAGGCATCATTTTCTTGGTCAAGGAATGTCAGAGAAAGAGCCCATTCGATGCTCTATATCGAAGCCTTTTACAAAACGCAAGAGCCCTGAAAAACAAAACCCTGGTCTTCTTTGACCGGGGTTTCTGAAACAGATTCTTGTCCTTAAGCTATGTGAGAAAAAACATGGGTACAAAAAAAAGGTCATTGTTCAGGTTCTTAACTCCCAGAAATATATAGCTAGAACAGCTATTAATCAGCCATTTAAATATGTTCTCTTCACCCGGCCAGGTATGCTTGTAAGTACCTCATAGGCAATGGTAACAAGCTGATCGGCCAATTCTTCCAAGCTCTGATGGACACCGATTATCTCAACGGGCTCTCCAGGGCTGAACGTCAGATTTTTCAGATCTACCATGCACATGTCCATACATATGCTCCCAATGAAGGAATAAGGGTTGCCCTGTATAAAGACTTTTCCTTTTCCATGCCCGAGGCTGCGATGGATTCCATCTGCATAGCCAATTGGAAGGATGGCTATCTGAGTGTCTTGATCCAACGCGAAATTTCCTCCGTAGCTAATGGTTTCGCCCTTTTTCACGGTTTTCACTTGCCTGATTTCCGTTTCCCAGCTCAAAATAGGCTGCAATCTCGCAGCTATGCCTTGATCTGTATCATGACCATAAAGACCTATCCCTAGACGTACCATATCCATGCGATAGCTAGGATAGCGTGATATCCCAGCGGTATTCAGAATATGATACATAGGTGAGGAGTTGCTCTGGAGCTCGAATGCTGATCTGACCTTCTCGAATTCTTTCAATTGTCCCTGGGTCCAAGTCTCTTTCTTTGGATCTTCGCTGGCAATAAGATGACTGAACACGGATTGAACCTTGATCCAAGGATTCTTTTCCAACAGATTCAATACTTCATCGATCTCATCAGTGGCTATTCCTAGGCGGTGCATTCCCGTGTCGAATTCCATATGGATACGAATGTCCTTATAACTCAGGCCTTCCCATTTCTGGATTAAATCCTTCAACATGTCAATGCTGTAAACAGTCAATTCCAAATCATTAGATAGGATACCATCCAATTCGTTCAAGGCACTGTTCATGACCATGATGGGTGTCCGTATTCCTTGTCTGCGCAACTGAATTCCCTCATCAGGATAAGCTACTCCTAGGTAATCTACCCGGTGGAATTCAAGCAAGCGGGCCAGTTCGGTGTCCCCTGTGCCATAGGCTGAGGCTTTGACCATACACATCACTTTCACATCAGGACCTACAAGTTCCCTGAACACATTCAGATTATGCACCATGGCCTCCATGTCTATGATCACCCGTGTATGATGACCTTGAGCTTGGAGCATAGAACGGATCTGCATGAAACTTGGACTCCATGAGCCGGATATGAGAAAATCCCCTTTTAGTCCATTCTTGGTCAAAAAAGCATGAAAATCGCTTGAATTATGAAAGAAAAGGGCCCTTTTATGCAATTTATCTGCTAAACCTTGCATGCCATTTCCTATGCAGATGATGGTAGGAACTTCTCCCTTTCCTTTTTCCAACACCCTGGCTAGGGATTCTATCCTTTGAACATTGGCCAAAGGTGCTTCTGTCTCTACCAGTATGATGACCTTTTGCTTTTCTTGAGCATTCATCTGTAACTGTTCAAGAGCGATAGATAGCTGTGCCGCATCAAGCAGGCCTGTTTGACTCAGTAAGGCAGAGCCACTGCGACTTCTGGTTAATTCAGGTAAGAGCGTTTGAGGAATAGAGTTTTCGAAGATTTCCTTGATTCCAGCCTGAACTTCTCCTGTCGCATACAGGACACTCAGGCAATGCATCTCATTCTCGAAATGTCCTCCTTTCTGCTTGGAGATGCGCAAGGAGAATGACCCCCCTCCAGCACAATAGTCCAATTCGTAGAAGCCGTTCTTCTCTTTCTTTTCAAGGATGTGAAGATCTGCATGGGCCTGCTCTCCCCATGAAAACCCTTGAATCCCATGACTCTTGATGAAGGAATTCAAATAAGCATCGTCTGCTGAGCAAGCATAGATGAGCATCTTGACATCAGCGAACAAGCGACATTTCTCAGCCAGGTGCTCTGCATGGTCCTTGAAATTCTCTTTGTGCGCATCACGCAATCCCGTGAAGACACCTATATCTGGTTGAATGATCTTGGCCAAGCTTTCCATTTCACCCATTTCTGAAATCCCCGCTTCGAAAATGGCCAAATCATGCTCCTTCTCCATTCCTAAAACTGAAAGAGGAACACCAACTTGGGAATTATAGGACCTAGGTGATCGGATGATGGAATACCTATGGCCCAAAAGGCCCGCTAAACGTTCTTTCACCGTAGTCTTGCCATAACTACCCGTGATAGCAATGACAGGATAATCGAATTTTCTTCTGTGATGCGCTGCCCATTCTTGTAGGGCGTTTAAGGCATCAGGAACCTTAATGTAGGAAGCATCACCTGGGATCTTGCTTTCATCTTGAACAATGAAGCTGCGCAGACCTTTATCGTAAGCAACTTGGATGAAATCATGCCCGTTGAAACGAGGCCCTTGTATGGCGATGAATACGCTCTGATCAGGCCGAAGGATCCTGCGGCTGTCTGTGACCACATCTCGGATTACCTGATCCTTCCCATGCAAGGAGCTGTCAAGAATGGCAGCTAATTCACTTAGCGTGTACCTCATTCTGTGTTTGTATCGACAGGATTCCTTACTTCACGGTAGCATGAACGACACAGCGGCTGATATTCCTCTGCTTCTCCCAGAAGCACTATCTCTTCGCCCTGATTTTTTCTATGAGAGTATACTGCTAAATCGCCACAGGCCATGCATATCGCATGCACCTTGGTTACGAATTCAGCCCTTGCCAATAAGGTAGGGATGGGGCCAAACGGCCTGCCTGAGAAGTCCATGTCCAGTCCGGCTACTATTACCCGGATCCCTTGATTGGCCATTGCATCACATACATCAGGGAGCTGGTCATCGAAGAACTGGGCTTCATCTACGCCCACCACATCGAATTCATGGATATTCAAGAGGATGTCCCGGGAATGCTTCACGGGCATAGAAAGGATTGAATTCTTATCATGGCTTACCACCTTGACATCGTCATAGCGTGTATCGACCCTCGGCTTGAAGATCTCTACATTCTGCCCAGCGATCTGCGATCTACGGAGTCTGCGGATCAATTCTTCCGTCTTTCCGGAGAACATGCTCCCGCATATCACCTCCACCCATCCTTTTTTAGGCCTTCTTTTTGTAGTATTCTCTAGGAACATACAGCGTTGAGCCCTTTCTGTGGGCTGCTCCTCAAAATTATGGAAATTTGTACGCGTTTAAGAATCATATCATGACAAGCGATAAAGGGTTTATAAGTAACAAGGATCTGACCGAGAGGATCAAAGAGAGGACACAAGGCTTAGAGACTGGATCCACTAGCCTTTCAGCCTTGGACGAGCTCCTAGATGACCTCAGGGAATTGGAGGAGCGAATCATCGTAATCAGGTATAAGGGGATAGAGCGCCTGCGCATGAAAGATATACCCCTTTTCATCCCTGCAGCTGGGCCAAGTACTCCTTATGTGCCAGAAACTCCTGCTCCCAGCCCCTTGAACCCTGTAATGGATGCCAAGCCAAATGCATACGAACATAAGGTAGAAGAGCCTATTGTTCCTCTGCTGGATAGGGAAACACCTTCAGATACCATTCCTACGAACCAGATCTCTCTGATAGATAGCATTGAGGAGTTGAGCAACGGAGTAGTGGAGGAGAAAGTCAGAAATGAACAGACCATAGAAACCCCGAAGCCCCCGGCACCAAAGCTTAATGTCAGAAAAGATGACCATCAGACCAGCCTCAGCTATGCGGAGAAAATGGAGCAAAGGCCAGTCGGGAATATCAAGAAGGAATTGAACCTGAATCAGCGATTAGGTCTGGCCAAAGTCCTTGCACCGGACGATGACAAAGGATTGGACCGTATATTGAGCTCTGTGGATTTAGCAAATGGCTTAGATCAGGCGTTAGGTCTGATTAAAGAGGCCGCTGGTCAACGTTGGGATAATTCTCCTGAGTTGATGGATCAATTGGTCAATATCCTTGAACGCAAATTCCAATGAAATATCTCTTCTCCCTCATCTTCTTGCTGTCCATTCCAAGCTTTCTTCCGGCTCAGGACATAGAATTCCTTCGAGAACAAGCGAAGGCCCTTTCCTCTGCTGAAATGAAAGGCAGGGGATATGTAGAGGGGGGCCTGCAGCGCGCAGCAGATTTTATCGCTGAGGCCTTCGAAACGATGGGTTTGCAGCCCTTGAAGGATGATTATTTCCAGCCCTTTGACCAGACGGTGAACACCTTTCCAGGTGAGCTGGAGATCAAAGTAGAAGAGCGATTGCTGGTGCCTGGTAAAGAGTATATCATAGACCCTACAAGCCCCAGTCATCATGGGCTCTACAGAGCAAAAGTCTATGAAGGGAATAACCTGCGTGAAGTGCCTAACCCCATCATTTTTGCAGAACAATGCAGTGATTGTGTCCTGGTCTTCGACATGCGAGCGGTCTTTGATAAGGAAAGCATGGAGAGAGCTCGTGCGATGAAGGAGATGTTCTCTTCCAAGACTCCTGTCATCTGGTTGAGCAATGAGAAATTTACTTGGAGCATAGCTGCAGAGCAGCGAGCCTTTCCTGTGATAGAGATGAACGGGAGTTACATCGTAGATGGGGCATTTATAAGCATTGATATAGAAGCAGAGCAGCTGAGCAACTTCAAAGCTCAGAATGTCATCGGAATGATTAAAGGGACGCAGTATCCTGACTCTTTCATGGTATTCACGGCCCATTATGATCATCTGGGAATGATGGGTCAAGAGGCTGTCTTCCTTGGGGCCAATGACAATGCTTCAGGAGTTGCTGTTCTGCTGAGTTTGGCTAAGTATTATTCAAAGGAACCTCTGCCTTATACTATGGTGTTTATGGCTTTTGCTGGGGAAGAAGCTGGACTTATGGGGTCCAAGTATTTTGTAGAACATCCTGAATTGGACTTGAAGGCCATACGTCTCTTGGTCAATCTGGACCTCATGGGATCAGGTGTCGATGGAATCACGGTCGTGAATGGCAAAGAAAATCCTAAGGTGATGAGGATATTGCAAGAAGAGAACCAGGCGAAGGGCTATCTGCCTAAAATTGGCGAACGCTCTCAGTCAGCGAACAGCGACCATTATTTCTTTGCCGAAGCAGGGGTGCCTGCTGTTTTCATCTATGCCTTGGGAGGAAGTTCGGCCTATCATGACATATTCGATGTGTATGAGAATCTGACCTTCGAGGAATATCCTGACATCTTTCGTCTCTTGACCCATTTAAGCAGCACCTATTAATGCTCTATCTCGTTCCTACTCCTATCGGAAATCTTGGCGATATGACCTTCAGGGCTATTGAAGTACTTAAGGCTGTGGAGCTGATCCTGGTAGAGGATTCACGGGTGACCGGAAAGCTCTTGGCGCACTTCGAGATAGCTACACCTATGAAGGCCTTTCATCAGCATAATGAACATCAGATAGTAGAACGCTTAGTCATGGAGCTCGGAATGGGCAAGGACATGGCCGTAGTGAGTGATGCAGGGACTCCTGGAATCTCTGATGCTGCGTTCTTGCTCGTACGTGCCTGCAAGGAAGCTGGACTTGAAGTCCAATGCCTTCCTGGCGCAACGGCCCTTATCCCTGCTCTGGTCTGCTCAGGATTCCCTACCGATAAATTCCTCTTTGAAGGATTCTTGCCGCATAAGAAAGGCCGCCTGAAGAGGCTTACTTCCTTGATTGAAGAAGGAAGGACCATCATCTTTTATGAATCTCCGCATCGCTTGTTAAAGCTCTTGGGAGAGATAGGAACTCACTTTGGAGAGGACAGAAAGGTAAGCGTGAGCCGTGAGATATCCAAGATGTTCGAGGAACACCGTCAAGGAAGCCCTTCAGAACTCCTTGCACATTATACAGCTACTCCCGCTAAAGGCGAGATCGTAGTCTGCATAGGCCCTTTGAACTAAAGAATCTTGGATCAGTTACTGAAGTAAGCTCTGAATTCTCCGTTGGTGATCTGACGATATCCTAATCCTACAGCATAGACCCTTCCTGTGAAAGTTCCCTCAACCACTGAGTTATTCACTGCAGGAGGAGGAGGAGGCATCAGAAAGCTGATACTGGTGATAATCGCTGTAATCCCTTGTCCATCTGTCTCAGACTGGTAGGAATCACCATCATTATCTAACAGGGTGCAGTTATTCACCGCCACAGTCAACTCTGTGTTATTCAAGAGATACGTTCCTGACGTGAAGTTATTCGGGGTCTCATTAGAATCCTTAATCACGAAGCTGATGTTATGTGCTAGACCTCCTGATACTGTTATCATATCGGCTACTGTGACAGTTCCCACTGCTCTGGTAGCCGTGATCGAAGCAAAGCGACTCTCATAGATCACACCATCGACTTCATAGCGCATATAACGCTGGTCATCAGCACATGGAGCACAATCTGGTCCTCCACAATCTGTGTCGGTCTCCACACCATTCAACATAGTGTCGAAGCAAAGGTCTTGGCAAGGAGGGCAACCTGAGGCGCCATCCGTTCCGTTATAACAGTCTATGCCGGTCTCATATCCATTCTGAACGCCATCTCCGCAAAGCACAGGGTCATTGCAAGCAGCACAGAAATCTCCGCCACAGTCAGGAGCTTCTTCAGTTCCATTCAGGATTCCATCAGAACAAAGCAGAGCACAGGGATCGCAAGCGCATCCACCGCAGTCAACTCCTTCTTCACTGCGTGCAGGGTCTTCAGGATATAGGTCTTGGAGGCCATTATTACATTGGGTCTGGAACTGACATGAGAGACAAACGCCTCCACAGTCAATACCACAGCTGCCTTCGAATCCATTCAAAAGACCATCATTACATAGCGCAGTGCAAGGAGGGCATGCAGTGGCAGGATTATCATCACAGTCTACGACATTGACGATAGAACCATTATATAGCATGGTCTCATCATCATCATGCACACCATTGTAACAGGTCTCACAGATGGGACACTCGCTGTTAGACCCTACTTCTCCTGGAGCAAGGCCATCGAATTTACAATCAACCCAATTCTCGCTCAATGTAGGGTCGAATGGGTTCGTATCTTGGATTCCGTTCTCACAGCAGAAGAATCCTACTTCTTCACAAGGTCCACCGCAGTCTATTCCTACTTCCTGCCATCCATCTACGAAGTCAAGGACACCATTATAGCAGCTAGGAGGGCAAGGGTCGCAATTAGGGCCCCCGCAATCCACGAACTCCTCATCTTGGTTCAATATGCCGTCATTACAGCTTAGAGCAATCTTATTATCCTCATTATAGCAAGAGCTCAGCGTCATTGACACTAAGAAGAGGAGGCTTAAGAACTGGTATGATGTCTTCATTTGAAAGCGGTGCCGTTTGTTGTAAACCACAAATATATCATCTATCCCATGTCATTACAATGTAGATCCTGCCTTCATTGAAAATCAAATATCCGATCATAGGATTGCTGTTCATTCGCCAAATAGCGCTTTCAGCTACCTTTGGACCATGTCGATGATCTATATAAGTAATTATATCAATGGCCTTTCGCAGGCTCCAGAAAGCGCGTTATACTTGGATAATGTAGATCCTTCAACAGGGAAGGTCTATGCTTATATCCCAGATTCTGACGCGCGTGACGTGGCATTGGCGATCCAGGCTGCGAACGGGGCTAAAGAGGCCTGGGCAGCATTAAGTATCCAAGATCGATCCAAATACCTTCTGGCTATTGCTGATAAAATAGATGAGCGGAAGGAGGAATTGGCCCTTGCCGAGTCCAAAGACAATGGAAAACCATTGAAATTGGCACGAGAAGTAGATATCCCCAGAGCATCGGCCAATATGCGCTTCTTCGCCACGGCCATTCTCCATGATGCATCATCTTCATATCAGACGGATGCCTTGGCCATCAATTATACCCAGCGAAGTCCATTGGGAATAGTTGCCTGCATTTCTCCTTGGAATCTCCCGCTATATCTGTTCACTTGGAAGATCGCTCCCGCCTTGGCAGCAGGGAACTGTGTTCTTGCTAAGCCCTCAGAGGTCACGCCTTACACGGCTTTTCTCTTGGGCGAGATATGTAAGGAGGTCGGATTGCCAGCAGGGGTATTGAATATTATCCATGGATTAGGAGCCAAGGCTGGGAATGCCATGGTGGAACATCCTGAGGTTCAGGCAATCAGCTTTACTGGAGGCACGAGCACTGGAGCGGCTATTGCCCGTTCAGCGGCTCCAAGGTTCAAGAAACTCTCCCTTGAATTGGGCGGAAAGAACCCCACCCTCATTTTCGATGATTGCGAGTATGAGAATATGTTAGGTACGGTCATGCATTCTTCATTTGCAAATCAAGGCCAGATATGCCTCTGCGGCAGCCGCATCCTGGTGCAAAAAGGAATCTATGAGCGATTCAAAAAGGATTTCGTGGAAAAAGCTAAAGGCTTGAAAGTGGGGCCACCGTTGCTGAGCGACAGCAAGTTAGGTGCTGTGGTAAGCGAAGGGCACATGAATAAAGTGCTTTCTTATGTGGAATTGGCCAAAAAAGAGGGGGGCAACGTTCTCTGCGGTGGCGAGCGCGTCATTCTGGACGGAGAATTTGAAGGCGGCTATTATCTTGCTCCCACAGTGATAGACGGGCTGTCTATGGATTGCAGGACAAATCAAGAGGAGATATTCGGGCCGGTGGTGACCATCATGTCTTTTGATACGGAGGAAGAGGGATTGGTATTGGCTAATTCCTCCCAGTATGGCTTGGCAGCAAGTGTATGGACATCAGACCTTAAGAAAGCACACAGAGTCGCCCATAAGATTGAAGCGGGGATTGTTTGGGTGAATACATGGCTCTTACGCGACCTCAGGACACCCTTCGGAGGAGCCAAAGACTCAGGCGTAGGTAGAGAAGGAGGATTCCATGCATTGCATTTCTTCACCGAAGAGAAGAATATTTGCATCAAACTATAAAAGCTCTTCGTGGGCATTTTGTTGGGACTTCATCCCATTGGTGAAAAACCAAGCAAATTGCTCATTGAACCAAGATTCAAGGGTTAAAAGGATTTCTTTGATTTGCATCTCTTTTCGTGTTGGATGGATGATTATGACGTTATAATCAGCTCGCTTAGTATGTGTTGAACGAATTTTTTAAGAAAAGGATACTGGCCCTAAGAGTCCTGTGAACAGCTACATTCGCGACATACTATGAGACAGACAGGTTTCCTAGCCTATATACAAGCGCCATTCTGGTACCTCTACCGCATCTATATGGTGCTGGTATTCTTCATTGTATGGGCCATTTTCTACCCCTTTGTGCATTTTAATTTGAACAAGAAAGATCGGCATCCAATGGCCTTCAAAGTGAAAGTCCTCTGGTGCCAAGTCCTCAGTGTGCTGTTCTTCGTGCGATTCAAAATCCATGGAAAAGAGCATTTGAAAGAAAGCTATCCTTATATCGCCTGCATCAATCATCAGAGCTATCTGGATATTATCTTCATGTATCCTGTCTTGACTGATTATTTCAAGTTTATGGGCAAAAGCGAGCTCAGGGAATGGCTTATGGTGGGCGTATTCTTCAGAAAAGGCATGGATATCAGCGTGAATCGTGAGAATGCGAAAGAAGCCCGTGCTTCCTTGGACGAGGCCATGGAGGCCTTGGATGATGGAATCTCTATTGCCATATTCCCTGAAGGTATGATCCCAGAGGATTCTCCGCAGCTCAAACGTTTCAAGAACGGAGCTTTCAAGATGGCTTTGATCAAACAAGTCCCCATTGTTCCAGTCACTTTCCTGCGCAATCATGACCGAATGGCCAATCCCTATCGTTTCTTGACCAAAGCAAGTCCGGGTATCTGTGAAGTGATTATACATCCGCCTTTGCATACTCAAGGCATGGATATGCTCGACCTAGCTCCCTTGCGCGAGAAGGTATATGAGGTTATCAATGCGCCCTTGGTTGAACGTGGCTTGAGCCAATCACGTAAATTTGTCCCCTATGAAGATTGATGAGGCACTGATAGACCGACTCTCCACCCTTGCGAAGCTCCGCTTCGATGGTCCTGAGAAAACCCGCATCAAGGTAGATATGGAGCGCATGCTCGAGCTGATAAGCAAGCTAGAAGAAGTCGATACTACAGGTGTAGAACCCTTGATCCATATGACCAAGGAGAACAACAGACTGCGTGATGATGAGGTGAAGGGCATGGTGAGCCAATCTGATGCCCTCAAGAATGCTCCTTCCAAAGACAGCTATTACTTCAAAGTTCCCAAGGTTATTTCTTCTTGATTCTTTTGAGTCAATAGTTCCTGTTCAATGGGCAATAAGTCAGGGGGAGCTTTAAGCAAGCATCAGTTTACTTATTGTTCAAGGTGATTCATGAATGGACCCACTTGAACTTGAAACTCCAAACCCGAAATAATAGACCCGAGGGGTCTTTCTCAACAATACTCGCTATAAACCGCCTTCAGATGCTCAGCGATCATATCAGCTGAACGGCCTTCAATGTGATGACGCTCTACCATATGCACCAAGGCTCCATCCTTGAAGAATCCGATGGAGGGGGATGATGGAGGATAAGGAAGAAGATATTTTCTGACCTGCGCTACTGCATCGGTATCGAATCCCGCGAAGGCAGTGGCAAGCATATCAGGCTTTAGGATGCTGCTCATAGAGATCTTTACTCCAGGCCGCAGGGTACCCGCTGCACATCCACATACGCTGTTGATCACCAACATCGCAGTTTTGTCCTTGCTCTTTTCCATCCATTCATCTACAGCTGTTGGACTGGTCAGTTCTTCGAAACCCAGGCTAGTGAGTTCACCCTTCATGGGGATTACAAGTTCTTCAGGATACATGGCCTCTTTATTTTTAGACCACAAAGATACGGGGAATTGCTGCCTTATTGGCTGAGTTGCACTATTCCTATGCCCAAGACCACCCCAACGGCCGATCCTAGGAAGGAGCGGAACATCTTTTTACTCCTAGCGGTCTTGTTATATCCCACCACATAATGTTCATTCAAGGTATAGGAATGATGAGAGATGCTCTTCTCCCTGATCTTTATATACGGAATCTGCATGCTGAGACTGTACACGAAGGGTACAACCAAGGGAATCAAGACTGCTTCTGTATATAAAGAAGCACCCAATCCCACAACGAATCCCCCTATCATCGATGGAGTAGCATTATATCCATTGCGGGCATCATGTTGCCCATAAATCAGGTGGCGCATGTCTAGTTCTGTCAAGGTATAGCCGAAATCTAAATCCTGAGCATAGAGCACCGTCTCAGGAGCTCCTTCTTCAGTGAGTGAGAATACTTCTCCTTTAAACAGGGGAATATTCCTGGTCTTCCCCTTCTTTTTCTTCACATCGAAGAAGACATTGGCCCCGCTGTCATCCGTGATATGCACGTCCATGATCTTCCCTGACATTGTCATAATCTGGTCCTGTGACTGAGCAGGGAAGGCCCTTATCATCAGGCATAGCAGCAGAAGCATAGGTAGAACATGTCTTGTTCCGGAAGTGGAATTCTTCGTGTGTTTCACAGGCTCTGAAGTTAATGCTTTTGAAAGCGCTTTCAGATCTTTTCGACAATGCGTAACATTGCTTTGGAGCCGCTTCTATCAAGCTATATTTGCATTCTATTTCTATCCTACACTATGAAATTCAGCCAGAGACACATTGGTCCAAGTTCAGAATCCGAGATACAGTCCATGCTGGATCAGATGAAGGTGGATTCCATCCAAGAACTCATTGATAAGACCATTCCCAAAGAAATCCGTTTGAAAAAAGGATTGGAGCTTCCTCCGGCCATGTCTGAGGAACAATACCTTGGGCACATGAGGAAGATGGCCGAGGAGAATGATGTATTCCGTTCTTACATCGGGATGGGGTATTATGGGACCATCACACCTCCTGTGGTCCGCAGGAATGTCTTGGAGAATCCAGGATGGTACACTGCCTACACGCCATATCAGGCTGAGATATCCCAAGGAAGATTAGAGGCTCTCCTGAACTTCCAGACCGTGGTCTCTGACCTGACAGGACTAGAAATCGCCAATGCTTCCCTCTTGGATGAAGGGACTGCCGTGGCTGAGGCCGTGCTCATGCTCTTCGCCAACCGCTCACGTGCTCAGGTGAAAGATGAGGTGATGACCTTCATCGTGGACACGAACATCTTCCCGCAGACCCTTTCTGTCTTGAGCACTCGCGCTGGCGCATTGGACATTAAGCTGAGACTTTCTGATGACCTTATGAAAGAAGACCTTTCAGCAGTCTTCGGGATATTCCTTCAATATCCAGCGGGTGATGGTGCGGTATTGGATCATAAGGCCTTGATGGATAAATGCCATGCTGTCGGGGTGCGGTCGGTAGTCGCATCAGATTTGATGGCGCTTACTCTATTGCCTTCTCCAGGTTCTTGGGGAGCTGATGTGGTGGTTGGAAGCAGCCAACGTTTTGGAGTTCCTATGGGTTATGGAGGCCCTCATGCTGCCTTCTTCGCTGCTAAGGATGAATTCAAACGCACCATTCCTGGAAGAATCATTGGCGTTTCAATAGACCGCAAAGGGAATCCAGCTTTCAGAATGGCTCTTCAAACACGGGAACAACATATACGCAGGGATAAAGCGACATCTAATATCTGCACCGCCCAAGCCCTTCTTGCTGTAATGGCAAGCATGTATGCCGTCTACCACGGACCTGTCGGATTGAAGGAGATAGCCTCTGAAATACATGAGCATACCAGGAGGCTTGCTGCTGGTCTGAAAGAAATGGGTTATTCCATAGAGCATGAGAAGTACTTCGACACACTGCATGTGCACTTGAACGACCTGCAAGCCAGTGAGCGTGTGCGCATTGCTATGGAGACCGCTGGGATAAATCTGCGCTATTTCGAAGATGGCAGCGTAGGCCTCAGTTTAGATGAGACCGTCACTGAGGCTGATGTGAAAGATTTATTGAACTGCTTCGGAGAAGGGATCATGAAAGAAGTCTGGCCAGAGAAAGTTCCTGCTTCTACTATCCCCATGAGAAAGGCTGATTACCTGCTGCATGAGGTCTTCAATTCAAAACATTCAGAGACAATGATGATGCGCTATATCAAGCGCTTAGAGAACAAAGACCTCAGCCTCGTGCATAGCATGATTCCCCTAGGGTCTTGCACCATGAAATTGAATGCTGCGGCTGAATTGGAACCCATCACTTGGCCTTCTTTTGCCAATATTCACCCCTTCGTTCCTATTTCCCAAACCAAAGGTTACCGCGCTATTCTTCGTGACTTGGCGAGAGACCTTGCACACATTACAGGCTTTGCTGGAGTCTCCTTGCAACCCAATAGCGGAGCGCAAGGGGAATATGCGGGTCTAATGGTCATACGTGCTTATCATGAGGATCATGGAGATACATCTCGTAAAGTAGTGCTCATTCCATCCTCAGCGCATGGCACCAATCCCGCCAGCGCAGCCATGGCAGGTTATTCTATCGTGGTTGTGGCATGTGATGTGAAAGGGAATATAGATGTCAGCGACCTGAAGAAGAAAGCTGAGCAATATTCAGCTAGCCTTGCCGGACTCATGATTACTTATCCAAGTACACATGGCGTCTATGAATCCTCTGTAAAAGAAGTGACTTCTATCATCCATCAGCATGGTGGCCTGGTCTATATGGATGGTGCTAATATGAATGCTCAAGTTGGACTCACCAGTCCAGGAGAGATAGGTGCTGATGTATGTCACTTGAATCTGCATAAGACCTTTGCCATTCCACACGGTGGAGGCGGGCCTGGTATGGGACCCATCGGAGTAGTTGAGAAATTACTTCCTTATTTACCAGGGAATCCGGTCATAGAGACGGGAGGCGAGAAAGCCATAGATGCGATATCAGCAGCTCCTTGGGGCAGTGCATTGATCCTGCTTATCTCTTATGGCTATATACGCATGTTGGGGGCTGAAGGATTGAAGCAATCCACTGAAGCGGCCATATTGAATGCTAATTACCTCCGTGCCGAATTGGAGAATGACTATGAGATCCTCTATCGCGGTGAAAATGGAACTGTCGCCCATGAGATGATCCTAGACTGCCGTGATTTCAAGAATACCGCAAAAGTATCTGTTGAGGATATAGCTAAGCGCCTGATGGACTATGGTTTCCATGCGCCCACAGTCTCCTTCCCAGTTGCAGGAACGCTCATGGTAGAGCCTACAGAGAGCGAATCCAAGGAAGAGCTAGACCGTTTTATCATTGCCATGCGGTCTATACGTGAGGAGATACGTGCAATCGCTGATGGCAAGATGGATGAGGCTGATAATCCGCTTCAGATGGCACCGCATACCATAGAGGAGTTGATCAAGGATTGGAAGCACGGGTATAGCCGCGAATTGGCAGCCTTCCCAGCCGCTTATGTCTCAGAACAGAAGTACTGGCCACCTGTAGCGCGAATTGACAGCGCTTATGGAGACAGGAACTTGGTATGTACTTGTCCTTCCATCGAAAGCTACGCCCAACCAGAATCCTCTGCACTGAAAGCAGAAGTCTAATCCCTATGACGATATAATGAGAAAGGCCCATGATTCATGGGCCTTTTTTTTTGTTCAAAGCAGAGCATCTTTTCTTCCAAAAGCGAGCTGCGCTCAAGGCTTTCCTTTAATGGCTGGGGAAGCACGGGCATTCAGCTTTCCCTTTTTAATCCTTTCTGCCCTGAGCAGAAATAGTATTGCTGTCTATTCCAACTCCCCACCAAACATTCAAGCATAAAAAAACCCCCGCTCATCAGAGCGAGGGTTTGAATTTTATCTCAATGAAGGAGATCAGTTCTTGATGAAGCTGCTTCCAACATTGGTCAAGTTATCCAAGTTCACCTGGATGCTGTAGAAACCTGCAGCCAAGTCAGAGATAGCGATGTTCTGCACAGTAGTCAGTTCATTTCCAGCATATTGCTGGGTCATGACCAATACACCCATGTTGTTATAGATGTTCACTACCGCCTGATCTTTCACTAAGTTAGTGAAGCTGAGGTTCAATACATCAGAAGCAGGATTAGGATATAAATCCATGAGCTGATTAAAGCTGTACTGAGCGATTCCAGTGATGGTCTCAACAACGATATCATCTACCGCAATCAAGTTGTCATCATCAGCATCATGAAGGAAAGCGATACGGATGGTCTCTCCAATGTAATCAGAAAGGCTCATTACATGAGGCTCTAATTTCCCGATGAAGATATCATCTAAGATGAGGTAATCCATATTGGTGAAGTTATCTGCATGCAGATATCCTGTTCCGCCAGTTCCGTCTCCAATGTTAGAAGGGTCCCAAGAGAAATCAGTATAATCCAAAGAAGCAGCATCTCCATCTATACTCACCATCTGGCTAGCACGGAAAAGGTAATCAGTGAAATTGCTTTCAGGATCAGCGATATCAGCATCCGGAGAAACAACGAGAGAGTAACCATCACAATAACGAGGTGCTTGTCTGGTACTTGATGACCAAGAAACTACCATGTTCACTTCTACATCTATTTCAGGTAGGATCAAGAAGTTCCTGTTGCCAGGTAAGAAACCTGCTAGCCAAGAGCTTGAGCCCATCATGAAGTTTGTATCTGCGTCATATTCCTCGATGAGGTAACGGAAATCATCCGTTACGAACCAATCCTGAGGACGAGCATTGCCATCTTCCAATTGATCAGCATCATAGTTCACCCAGTCGTCTGGACCTGCGTCATCAGGAACAGTGATAGGGTTGAAGTTGTTATAATCTTGAAAGTCTTCAGAGATCAATACCTGTGCAGAAGCAGCGGTCATGGATCCCATACAAATAAGTGCGAGTAGGGTTTTTTTCATGATGGAGATTTTTAATGAATCAATGTAACTGGCTGTGAAGATATACAAAACCTTTATCAGCGCGGCATTTTCAGTGGCTTAGGGCTTTATGAAAAGGTACAGGGCTTGAAAAGCTGAGATCAGCTAAGGCCACCTTTCATTAAAGTTTGACGCAGCCTTTTCATGAATTTACTGGCATAGACGAAGTCTTGCAGCTCTTGGTTATCCGTATGAATCAGCTCTTCTCTGTTCCCTTCCCACCATTTCTCTCCTTCATGGATGAAGATAATCTTATCAGCCACCTCCATCACCGAGTTCATGTCATGGGTCACCACCACAGTAGTTGTATTCAACTCTTGGGTGATCTCCTGGATCAGATTATCTATGACTATCGCGGTCTGCGGGTCTAATCCGGAGTTTGGCTCATCAGCAAAGAGGTACTCAGGCTTCATAGCTATGGCCCTGGCTATGGCTATCCTTTTCTGCATCCCTCCGCTGGTCTCAGCGGGGTATAGATGTCCCTTATCTATGATATTCACCTTCTCCAGACATTCTATGGCCCGGTCTTTCATCTCAGCCTTTGAGAATTCAGTGAACATGGTCAAGGGGAACATCACATTCTCCAGTACGGTAAGGGAATCAAAAAGGGCAGAAGCTTGGAATAGCATACCTATCTTCTTACGGATCTCTGTGCGCTCCTCACTCAGCATTTCCGTGTAATCCTTGCCATTATAAAGGATACTGCCACTGTCTGGTGGGTAGAGTCCAATGACACATTTGATTAAGACGGACTTCCCAGAGCCGCTCTTACCAATAATCTGGGTCACCTTCCCCTTCTCAAAGGAGGCCGAGACTCCTTTGGTGATCATCATCTTGTCAAAAGACTTAAAGATATCCTTCAACTCTATCATATGAGCATGATCTGGGTGAGTAGGTAATTGAAGATGAGGATGAGTATGCTGCTGCCTACCACTCCCTTCGTGCTATTACGACCTACTTCCAAGGAACCTCCTTTCACTGTGTAGCCGTAATAAGCAGATACTGTGGTGATAATGGCCGCGAAAAAGAGGGTCTTAATGAGTCCGTATACAATATGGAATACCTTGAACTCCATGTGTATCCCGTCCAAGTAATCCTGTAGTTCCAATATCCCTGTTCCAACGGAGACTATATATCCACCGAAGATCCCCAAAATCATGCTTATGATGATGAGGAATGGGAAGAACACCACAGCTGCAATAAGTTTAGGCAAAATGAGGTAGCTGGCCGAGTTCACTCCCATGATATCCAAGGCATCTATCTGTTCTGTGACGCGCATAGAACCTAACTCTGAGGCAATACTGCTTCCTACTTTTCCGGCAAGGATCAGGCAGAGCATGGTAGGCGCAAGTTCTAATATCACTGACTCTCGTGTGGCATATCCCACCAAGGACATAGGGATCAAGGGACTGTCCAAATTCGTGGCGGTCTGAAGGCAGATGACGGCCCCCATGAAGAGGGAGAGCAGGGCCACCAAACCAATCGAACTAACGCCTAGGCGGTCCATTTCATCTAGGATCCGGACCTTGTATATGCGCCAGCGCTCAGGTTTGCTGAAGACACGTCTCATCAACATGCCATATGCACCAATATGTTTCAGGGTCTCCAATCTCCTATAGAATCTTCAAGGGCTCTAAGATACATGCCTCATCGGTATTGCAGTCCTGCGCAGGATGAAGATGGTAAAACCTACTTGTGGATATAAATGAAGCGGTATCAGTTCCTTAACTTGATGTGCAATTCCTTCAATTGCTTGTCGTCCAGGGCAGCGGGCGCATCGAGCATGACGTCCCTTCCTGAGTTGTTCTTAGGAAAAGCAATGAAATCTCGAATGCTATCTGCTCCAGCAAACATCGCGCAAAGTCGATCGAACCCGAAGGCGATTCCTCCGTGTGGGGGTGCTCCATATTCAAAGGCTTGCATAAGGAACCCGAATTGGGCCTGTGCTTCTTCCTTAGTGAATCCGAGTAAGTCGAACATTTCGCTCTGTAGCTTGCGGTCATGGATGCGTATGGATCCCCCGCCTAATTCTACTCCATTCATACAGAGGTCATAGGCATTGGCACGCACTGCACCGGGAGCCGTACTCATCTTAGCCATATCTTCTGGTTTAGGGGAGGTAAATGGATGGTGCATAGCATGGAAACGCTTGCTTTCTTCATCCCATTCTAACAAGGGGAAATCAAGTACCCATAAAGGTCTGTATTCTCCTTGTTTCCTCAGTCCAAGCTGAGTTCCTAGGTGAAGGCGAAGCTCATTCATCTGCTTGCGACAGCTGTTCAATTCACCTGAAAGAACGAAGATGAGGTCTCCTTTCTTCGCTCCGCAATGCGCTGCCCAAGCTGCTAATGCGTCTTGATCATAGAACTTGTCAACGCTTGATTTGTAGGTCCCATCTTCATTGCACTTGCAATATACCAGCCCTTTGGCACCTATCTGAGGTCGCTTGACGAAGTCAGTGAGGGCATCCAATTCTTTTCTCGTCATTTCTGAAGCTCCGGGTGCAACGATGGCCAATACAGCCTCTGCTTCATCGAATATCTTGAAGTCCTTCCCAGCGGTCTGAGATTTCAGGTCTTTAAACTCCATCCCGAAACGGATGTCTGGCTTGTCCGATCCGTATTTCTCCATGGCCTCTGCATAGCTCATACGCGGGAAGGTTCCTAGGTCTATCTCTTTGACCACGCTGAACAGATGCTTGATCAAGCCTTCGAAGGTGTTCAGGATATCCTCTTGCTCCACGAAGCACATTTCACAGTCTATCTGCGTGAACTCTGGCTGACGGTCTGAGCGCAGATCCTCATCACGGAAGCATTTCACTATTTGATAATAACGGTCATAGCCTGAGACCATGAGCAATTGCTTAAAGGTCTGTGGAGACTGGGGAAGGGCATAGAACTGCCCTTCATTCATACGGCTCGGTACCACGAAGTCCCTAGCACCTTCAGGCGTTGACTTGATCAAATAAGGCGTCTCCACCTCGAAGAATCCAAGGCCATCCATGTATTTACGTGTCTCAATGGAAAGTCTGTTACGAAGCGCAAGGTTCTGCATCAGTGGATTCCTTCTCAGGTCCAAGAAGCGGAATTGCATACGTAGCTCATCACCGCCATCGGTCTCTGTTTCTATAGTGAAGGGAGGGGTCTTGCTGGCATTAAGGATTTTCAGTTCTTTCACATTGATTTCCACATCTCCGGTGGCCATCTGTGCATTCTTGTTAGAACGCTCAGCCACGGTGCCCTTCACCTGCAACACGAATTCCCTTCCGAGTTTCCTCGCTTGCTCACAGAGGGCAGAATCCTCCTCCATATTGAAGACCAGCTGGCTTATCCCATAGCGGTCGCGAAGGTCCATGAAGGTCATTCCGCCTAAGTCTCTGGAGCGTTGCATCCAACCGGCCAAGGTGATTTCCTTGCCCACATGTTCCATCCTGATCTCTCCGCAAGTGTGTGTCCTGTACATAATGCTATTGTGCTAAAACGTTGATTCAAAAACGGCCACGAAGGTAAAGAAAAGGCCGCCCTTATAAAGAGGCGGCCTTCAAATAGCTTTTAATAAAGGGAGGTGTCAATCCTCATCTTCATCCATCTCCTCGGTGGGTTCATCAGCAGCAGGCTCTATTTCTTCGCCTTCATCCTCGTACTTCTCCTCATATTCTTCTTTCACATCATCACGGAGGTTGCCATCATCATCATAGTCTTCATCATCTTCTATGATCTTATTTGCCTGGTTGACCGTCATGCGAATCAGGTAGTATTTTTCTTCCGTTTCAAAGGGAAGCGCACTGACTTGGAGGCCGTCCTTATTGGTATAGGAGACCAGATTCTCACTGAATCCGTAGGGATAAGCGAGTTTTATCTGCTCGGTAATCTCTTCAGGTAAGGCGCTGTAGTCCTTGACAACACGGGGTTTTGGGGCAGTGGCCATAGTAGATATTCGGTTTCTTTGTCCGGTCGAAAGTAAAGTCTAAAGCCAAAACAAAGCACAAACGAAGAAAAAAAATCAAAAAATATTCTGAGCAAGGGTCAGGTCCTTTGATGATTTAGCAACAACCGGCTTCAGGTCAATAGTTTGCTCAAAGGACCTTTCAAGGCAATATTTTCAACAAAACCCTTCTTAAGCTGTGAACAATTCATTAGCTTTGCGCCCCTTTTAATGATTTTATAACTAAATAAACCTGACATCAGCATGTACGCGATCGTAGACATAGCAGGGCACCAGTACAAAGTGCAGAAAGACCAGCAGGTGTATGTGAACCGTCTTGAAGGTAAGGAAGGTGACAAGGTCCAATTCGACCAAGTCCTCCTTATTGACAACGATGGATCCATCACAGTTGGCGCCCCGGCTATCCCAGGAGCGGCAGTGACCGCCAAGATCAAGGAACATCTCCGTGGAGATACCGTGATCGTATTCAAAAAGAAAAGACGTAAAGGATACCGTGTGAAAAACGGCCACCGTCAATACATCACTTCTATCCAGATAGATTCTATCCTTTCTGCAGGCGCCAAAGCGGCTCCTAAGAAAGAGGAAGCTAAAGCAGCTCCTAAGAAGGAAGAGGCCAAGGCAGCTCCGGCAGCCAAGAAAGAGGCCGCTCCTAAGAAAGAAGAAGTGAAAGCGGCTGCTCCAGCACCTGCTAAAGCCAGCAAGGCTGAAGCAGATGATTTGAAGAAAGTTGAAGGCATCGGACCTAAGATCGCTGAGACCTTGAATGCTGCAGGTATTACTACCTTCGCTCAGCTTGCTAAGACATCTTCTGAGAAGATTTCTGAGATTATCGCTGATGTTCGTGGTGGTCATGCCACTGAGACATGGCCAACGCAAGCCCAACTCGCTGCCGATGGTAAGTGGGATGAGCTGAAGGTTTTGCAGGAGGAATTAGACGGAGGTAAGCCTAAGAGCTGATTTCTAGGGTATGGTCTCCATGCCCATACAAGATAAGGAAGGGGCAACATACCTTCATTAGGTGAACAGGACATGGCCTCATGTCCAAACTGAAAGAAAAATGGCACATAAAAAAGGAGCCGGTAGCTCCAAGAACGGAAGAGAATCACACAGCAAACGCCTCGGTGTGAAGAAGTTCGGTGGTGAGAAAGTCATCGCTGGGAACATCATCATGCGTCAGCGTGGAACCAAGCATCATCCTGGTGATAACGTTGGAATGGGCAAGGACCATACCATCTTCGCTATGGTTGACGGCACCGTGGTCTTCCGCAAGAAAAGAGATAATAGATCCTTCATCTCGGTCGAGCCTATCCAGGCCTGATCGTGACCTAAGGACCTTCTTGAAAAACATAAGGAAGGACTCCTGGTGCACGACACCTAGGGGTCCTTTCATTTTTTATAGGGTCTGCCTTCAAGGACCCGTATTGAGCAATATTTCATTTCTGTATTATGCTGGAAGTCAATAGGATAAGAGAAGATCGTCAGGGTGTGGTCCATGCATTGGCCAAAAGGAATCTCGATGTCAATGAGACCCTGGACCAAGTCCTTAAATTGGATGACCGTAGGAAACAGATCCAGTCTGAATCCGATGCTTTCCTGAACGAGTCCAACACCATCTCCAAGCAGATTGGCGAACTCTTCAAGCAAGGAAAACAGGATGAAGCAGCCGCACTCAAGACCCGTCCAGCAGAACTGAAGGAACTTATTAATGCCATGAAAGATGAGATGGGCGAGGTAGAACAGGGTATCCTGGAGCTGCTTTATACCATCCCCAACACTCCTCATAGCTCGGTTCCTGAAGGAAAGACACCTGAGGATAATGAAGTGGTATTAGAAGAAGGAGAAGTCCCTGAACTCTATGCTGAAGCTGTTCCGCATTGGGAATTGGCTGACACATACAAGCTCATAGATTTTGAGCTGGGGGTTAAGATTACCGGAGCTGGTTTCCCTGTCTATACAGGCAAAGGAGCTAAACTCCAACGCGCACTTATCGCATTCTTTCTAGATGAGGCTGAGAAGGCTGGTTATGAAGAAGTCATTCCGCCTCACGTAGTGAACGAAGCTTCAGGATACGGAACAGGCCAGCTGCCTGACAAAGAAGGGCAGATGTATTACATGCCCGTTGATGGCCTGTACATGATCCCAACAGCTGAGGTTCCTATCACCAACCTATTCCGTGATGTGATTCTACGCGCTGATGAGCTTCCTGTGAAGAGATCTGGCTATACACCATGTTTCCGCAGAGAAGCAGGTTCTTATGGAAAGGATGTTAGAGGATTGAATCGCCTGCATCAATTCGATAAAGTAGAGATAGTGGTGGTGGATCATCCTGAGCGCTCCTACGCGACCCTTCAGAATATGGTGGCTCACGTACAGAGTTTGCTTCAGAAACTGGAATTGCCTTATCGTATCCTTCGCCTTTGTGGAGGGGATATGGGATTTACCTCGGCATTGACCTATGACCTGGAGGTTTATTCAGCTGCACAGAAACGCTGGTTGGAAGTAAGTTCCGTCTCTAATTTTGAAACGTTCCAGGCCAATAGATTGAAATTGCGCTTCAAAGGAGAGGACAAGAAAAACCAACTCGCTCATACCTTGAACGGTTCTGCATTGGCCTTGCCAAGGATCCTTGCAGCATTGCTAGAGAATAACCAGACACCTGAAGGCATACGCATTCCTGCTGCTCTGGTGCCTTACACCGGATTCAACATCATATCATGAGAACAAACATTTTCATATTTGCAGTGATCTTATTTTCCTCTTGTACCAATATGGAACAGGAAGTTTCAGCGCTCAAGAAATTGCAAGTCCAATTGGATGCGGCCGAGACGGTTTTCAAGACATGGGACTTGGATAGCATGAATCTCCGTAAGGACCAGGTCACTGCCCGCTTAGACTCCGTGAGCAATTTCTATACGAATAGGAATCTTATCATGGAGATGCCCGTGGGTCTTCTTATGGCTGATTTCAAGAATGCTGGAAAGGCCTACAAGCGTATTGCTGGTGACTATCATCGGGTCAAGGAAGAATTGGATTTCAGCAAAGGGCAATTGATCAGAATGAAAGAAGATATGGAATCAGGTTCTATGAAGCAGGAGCAAGCTAGCCAATATCTTTCTGAAGAGAGCTTGGCCGTGAAATCAGTCTATGATCAGGTCTTCAAGATGGATACCATCTTCATGCGCTCTGAAAAGATCTATGCTGAATTTACTCCCCAAGTAGATAGCCTCATCGCTACGTTCAAGAATTCTCATTGAATCGCTGGACTGCGGTACGGAAATTGTGCATATTGAGCACATGAAATACCTCGCAGGTCTTTTCTTCCTCTTCATCTCTATGACGGGCTTTGCTCAGTCTGATGAGGAATTGGCCACCTATTATTATCAGAATCAGGAGTATGAGAAGGCCCTCTTGTATTTGGAGGATATCTATAAAAGAACTCCCAACGACACTTATTTCCAGTTCTATCTGATAAGTCTGAAGAATCTAGAGCGATATGAGGAAGCTCAGGACCTGGTTGAAAAGCACCTAAAAAGGAACAGGAACCGCTTAGAACTCCAAGTAGAACTGGGCACTCTGATGACCTTGAACGGAGACGGAGATAAGGCACAGAAGCACTATGAAGAAGCGATCAACGAAGCTGGAGCTTCGCGCTCTCAAGTGATCAATCTGGCCAATGCATTCATTCAGGCCAATCTTCTCAAGGAGGCCAAGCGCACCTATGAACGAGGCCGGAACAATGCCACGGATGCTTATCCCTATAGCTATGAGATGGCCAGTCTTTACGGGACCATGGGAGAGCATGAGAAGATGATCGATGAGTATATGGACCTTATCGGCTATAACCAAGGCTATGTGCAGACCGTCCAAAACAGCCTAGGAAGGATTTTCGATTTCAGTTCTGATGATTCACGCATAGATTATCTGAAGACCAGTCTGCTGCGCAATGTGCAGTCTAAACCTGAGCAGTCTATCTATTATGAGATGCTGATCTGGCTCTTCACCCAGCGTAAAGAATTTAATGCTGCCTTCATCCAAGCCAAGGCCATGGACAAACGCCAGATGGAAGATGGCCGCAGGTTAATCGCCTTAGCGAGCCTCTGTTCGAACAATGAAGCCTACGATGTGGCGGCCAAGTGCTATGCCTATATCGTTGAAGAAAAAGGACCTGGAACACGCTATTATGAAACCTCCAAAGCATTGGAACTGGTCTCTGCCAAAAGGGCCTTGACCCAAGACATCCTTCCTGATATGGAAGCCGTGAAGGCCTTGGAAGCCCGCTTCAGTCAGACCATATCGGACCTAGGTCCTAATCCTGAATCGGCTCGGCTGCTTAGAGAACAGGCTCAGTTAAATATGCTTTATCTCCAGGACGGAGAGAAGGCCATCGTGCTGCTAGACAGTGCTATACGTGCCCCAGGGCTCAGTTCATCCTTTGTTGCGCAGTGTAAGTTGGATCTGGGAGATGTGCTAGTAGCAGAGGGATTCGTCTGGGATGCTTTCTTGTATTATTCTCAGGTAGAGAAAGATTTTAAGCAAGACATCCTAGGTGCTGAGGCCAAGTTCAGAACGGCCAGGATCTATTATTACATGGGCGATTTTGATTGGGCCCAAGGTCAACTGGATGTCCTCAAAGCCAGTACGAGCAAGCTTATCTCCAATGATGCCATGGACCTTTCCCTGCTCATCACGGATAATTATTCCTTGGACACCATCGTGCGCCCCATGCAGCTTTATGCGAAGGCAGATCTATTGACCTTCCAGAACCGTTTGGATGAAGCGACTATCACCTTGGACAGCTTGAGCAATGAATTCCCTATTCATCCGCTAGAGGATGAGATCATCTACCAGCGTGCTGAGATAGCCAAGAAGCTTGGTGATTTTACAAAGGCGGCTGAATATCTGAAAGAGATTGTGGAGTTGTACTTCGCGGATATTTTGGCTGATAATGCCTTGATGGATCTGGCCGAACTCCAAGAGCGTTATTTCAAGGACAACGAGAAGGCCATGGAGTATTATCAGAAGCTCTTCACCGAATATCCTGCCAGCTTATACAGCGCTGAAGCACGTAAGAGATTCAGATTCCTACGCGGAGACAGGCCCGATGAAGAACCTACAGAACCTCGGGAAATCAGGTCTATAGAGAATTGAAATGTCAATTTCAATGGCAGATTCGATAGAATTCTCATGCAAGTTTGCCAGCATGAGTTCCGATGTGTGAAGGCATATCCACGGACAGCGCGGCACAAGTGATATGGAATTAGAAATTAAATGAGAATAGGAATGGAATGGAAATTACGGTTCATTCCCGTGTCTTGAGCTAGTCCTCTCTTCCTTCCATAATCAAGCCATTTACTATCAGATATTGGGCAATGGCATAAGTTCCGAGGATGTAAATCGGGGACCATTCCAGGTCCGTCACGAATCTATTCCAGGCCAATAAGCTATCACTCGCCACGAAAAACAGTGCTCCTATCATTACCCATCTGAAGCTTTTAGGACCCACTCTTTTTTCTCGGTTCAATGCCATCAAGAGCATGACACTCAGCACGACAGCATAGATTAGTACCGCCCCTGACATGTGTCCTGCTCCTTCTTTCAACTTAGTGAACAGCAGTCCAGCATAGCCTGAAGCTAGGAATACACTCCATGGATGGCGTTTCAGGAAAGGAATGTCCAAGGTCTTTTTCTTGAAGGCGATAAATGCGATGATGTAACAGATATGGGCAATCAAGAAGGCACCTAGGCCAAAGAGGAAGAAGCTGGAATCGGAATCCTGGATCAAGAAGACATCACCGAGCAAGGAAAAAGCTACTGCCAGTAAGCTGAGCAATTTCAATCCAGGCTTCTGCCATTTTCCTGAGAGCAGGATGAAGATCAGAAGGCTGATCATCAGTGCGGGTTTGGACCAGATGTGCATTTCATACAGATCAGGCACCATAGCACCCACAATGCATGCTATACTCAAGCTAAAATAAATGACGGTCCTCCAACTGACTTCCATGAGATAGATTTCTGAACGGAGCGCAAGCTAGTCAGAATCTACATTCTGTATGACTCAGGATATTGCCAAGAGAAAGCAGGGAAAACCCTGTACTTTCGTTGAATCATGAAGATCCTTTATAATGTCACGGTCAACATAGACCTTGAAGCAGAAGAAGAATGGCTCCTATGGATGCGCCAATCACACATCCCTGAAGTGCTGAAGACAGGTTATTTCCTAGAAGCCAGGCTGTGCAAAGTCCTCTCTGATGACATGGGCGGAAAGACCTATTCCATGCAATATCTCGCTCCAGATATGCTTTCCTATAAGAAGTACATCCATGAAGAAGCACCGCGCTTACGGGATGATTTCGATCTGAAATATGGAGGGCGCTATGTGGCTTTCAGAACCATTCTTGAAGTAGACAGCGTACATGGTCAAGGCTAAAAAGCATCTAGGACAACATTTCCTAAGGGATGAGCAGGTGGCCAAGGCCATCGTGGGATTTCTGAAAGCTGAGCAGGCCAGGAATTGCCTAGAAATAGGCCCTGGTACAGGGGTTTTGACCAAATACCTCTTGGACAGAACAGACATTGATTTGAAAGTAGTGGAGCTGGATAGGGAATCCGTGATCTACTTGAAGGAGCATTTTCCCGTATTGACGGATCAGATCTACAGCGAGGATTTCTTGCATATGGATCTGAAGAAGCTGGGAACACCGCTGAATATCATTGGAAATTTCCCGTACAATATCTCTAGCCAGATTCTCTTCAAGGTACTGGACCATAAGGAGGAGGTTCCTGAACTTGTGGGCATGTTCCAGAAGGAAGTGGCAGAGCGCGTAGCTTCTGGGCCAGGAAACAGGGATTATGGGATCCTGAGTGTGCTCCTGCAAGCTTGGTATGACATCAGCTATGAACTCACAGTGAGTGAAGAGGTATTCGACCCACCACCACGCGTGAAATCAGGAGTGATACGTTTGATCAGGAACGGCAGGAAATCCTTGCCTTGCGATGAAAAGCTCTTCAAGACAGTAATCAAGACCGCCTTTGGTCAACGCAGGAAAACCTTAAGGAATTCCTTGAAAGCCATGATGGAGGGCAAAGAAATGCCTGAACATCTTTCAGGAAAGAGACCGGAGCAATTGGGGGTGGAGGAGTTTATTGAATTGACGATGGTCCTCCATAAATGACTCGCTCAATAGTAATCTTTCTCGCCTTTCTCCTTCAGATCCGTGACTATCTGCTTTACGAACTGCTCATCCTCACGTGGGATGATCATCAGGGATTGCTCGGTTTCTATGATGATGAAATTCTCTAATCCCTTGGTTACTACCAGTTTTCCTGAAGCTGTACTTATGAGATTGCCTTTGGATTCATAAGAGATATGTTTAGCCCCTACTTTTCCATTGCCTTGAGCGTCTTTTTTCAAATGGGTATAGAGGGAACCATAGGTTCCTAGGTCGCTCCAGCCAAAGTCACTGGCTACCACGCTCACTGCCTCAGCGCGTTCTAAGATTCCATAATCTATAGAAATGCTTTCACATCGTGAGAAATTCGCTTTGATAAAAGCAATTTCCTCCTTCTTACCCATACTTGCAGCACCTTCTTTGAAGATGGCTGTCATTTTTGGCAGATGCAGATCAAAGGCCTCGCTGATATTCTTCAAGCTCCAGATGAATATCCCTGAGTTCCAGAGGTAATCTCCAGCATCTAAGAAAGTCTGGGCGGTCTCTAAATCAGGTTTTTCCTTGAATTCCTTCACTTGCTTCACTGCTGCTGCGCGCGGAGAAGTCTTCTCCGTATAATGGATATAGCCATAGCCCGTATCAGGTCGGCTAGGAGAGATGCCCAGGGTCACCAAGTTCTCTGTCTCAGCAGCTTCAGCAAGGGCGATCCTCAATATGCGATGGAACTCAGGCACATCAGCAATCAGGTGATCGGATGGGGCGACCATGATATTTGCTTCCTTATGTGCTGAGGCAATGCGATAGGTCGCATAAGCGATGCAAGGCGCGGTATTCCTGCCTTCAGGCTCGCAGAGTACTTGCTCGGGCTTAAGTTCAGGGATATGCTGGAGGACCAGGTCTTTATAGGCCTCATTGGTCACCACTAAGAAGTTCTCGGCTGGGCATAAGTCCTGGAATCTTTCAAAAGTCTCTCGGATGAGGCTCTTGCCCGTTCCAAGTATATCCAAGAACTGCTTGGGCATAGCAGTTCGGCTCATAGGCCAGAATCGGCTGCCAATTCCACCAGCCATGATGACGCAGTGGTTTTTAGAAATTTCGCTTGTATTCATAGCATGCAAAGAAACGAAAGTGGAATCAGGCTTCCAAGAGCTCTACCTCAGCAGCCTCATGCACCAGATAACGCTTACGGCTGCCCAGTTCCTTGCACATGAAACGGGTCCTGCGCTTTTCGCCTTTCATGAATTGCTTTCCATTCTCTAGCTGGAAAAGCACCCCGTCAGGCAGATCGCTAAGTAAGACCACATCATGTCCTTCTATGGAAAGGAAGGCACGATTCAGCTCCATATCTGTACCACAGGTGGCTTTGGCGGCCGTGAGGTGTTTGCGCAATACAGGGAGGACTTCTATGGGGAAGACTTCCTTCCGCAATAAGGGTTGCATGAGCTTATGGAAGCAATATTGCCACTGATCCCCATGGGATTTCACCCTGGGGCCATAGTGGACTTGGGTAAAAAGATGGGCGAGTTCATGCACAAGTGTCCATAGGAATCGCTCAGGTGCTAGGTCTCCATTCACTGAGATCTTATGCACGGTACCCCGGGTTGCAGGGCGATAATCACCATACTTGCTCTTACGAGGGCGTGTGATGGTCAGATGTATTGAATGCATAGCCATGCAGCGTGCCACATAGCCTAGAGAGGCATTGGGGATATGCCCCCTCAGATGTTCTTTCCACTGTCTGACGGTATCGTCAACAGGGGAGACCTGAGTCTTCATAGATGACTGAATTCTCCATTGTCCATTTAGGACAGTTACACTTCTTTTTATTCACTTTACGCTTAGGGTATGTGCTGTGGCGTTGGCTGCTGCAGGAACCACACAGAAGGACCAGGACTGTCAAAAATGAAAGAAGAGCAGATGGCCTCATGTAGGTAGAATGAAGTTTCAAAGGTAATGGATGAGAAGCATTATTTGTACAGACAAAACGGCCAGAGAGTGGAAAAATTTCCTGACAATGGACAGTCAATAGCTATGTGTTGGATTGTCAGCCATTTGCGCAGCATTCTGTATGAATAGGGATCTATCTGTGAATTTTAGCGCTGCTTGGCGAAACTTTGCGTTTCAGCGAGAGAAGCCTCTCGCTTTCCCTCAGAGTCCTTGTAAATAGGATGGAATAACTCCAATTCCTACATTCGCCAGCATGATGTACTATAACCCCAAGAACTGGTTCGGTCTGATATTCCAATTCCACCGCAGCGACACCTTCAGGCAAATGTTCTGGGTATTGATGGCCATGGCTTTGTATTCACTGGGGATCGTTTACGTGGAGCTGAATTACAGCGAATGGATCTCTTTCAAGAGCACTATCCAAGTACATTCCTTGCTGGGCTTCGTGATCGGTCTCTTCTTGGTCTTTAGAACCAACACAGCCTATGAGCGTTGGTGGGAAGGAAGAAAGCAATGGGGCACACTGGTCAACGTGACTCGTAATCTGGCTTTGAAGATCCAAGCGGCATTACCTAAGGAAGCTGTTGAGGAGCGAGTGAGGATATGCACACTCCTAGGAGATTATCCTTTTGCCATGAAAGAACACTTGCGCCAAGGGGTCATAGATGAGGAGATGGAGGAGTCACGTGTAATGAAAGTGGCTCAAGCGGGGAAGAGACATGTTCCTAATTTTATTGCGGGATTGCTCTATGAGGAGCTGAATGCATTGAAGTCAAAGGGCTGGGTAGATGGGGAACAATACCTCACCATGGACGCTGAACTGCGCCAGCTTACGGACTGCATCGGGGCCTGTGAACGCATCAGGAATACGCCTATTCCCTATTCCTATAGCCTATTCATCAAGAAATTTATCTTCGTGTACACCTTGACGATGCCCTTCGGGCTGGTCTTTGACTTTAATTATTGGACCATTTTCATCGTATGCTTCGTGCTCTATGTATTTGGGAGCATAGAATTATTGGCTGAGGAGATAGAGGATCCTTTTGGAAAAGACACCAATGACCTTCCGACCGATGAAATCGCAAAGCGTTTGAAAACCAATATCAAGGAGATCTTAGGGAATAACTAGACTTTTTTCAGCGTCTTCTGTGACTGCTCCTCCATCAAGAGGCGCAGGGAATCAGCATAATCAGACCCGAATGAGATTGCTCTGATCTTCTTGGAGGCGAACAGGTATTCATTCTCTTCATCCTCTGATCCGTCAAAAGCCAACAATTGGACGACTAGATCTTCTTCTTCCATTTCAACCAGCTTCCCGAAGAAGAGCTCCTCTTCTCTTTTCATCTGTAATTCGAAGAGGCCGTGTTTCTTTTCTATCCATCCCAACATGGATTCTATAGATCCGAGCTTGAAGCCAGTCGGAGCTTTGTTAGATAACTTTTTAAGCCCAAATACATGGGCAATCATCTCCTCATCGGATTTAGTGCTCCTTTTTAGGACGGAATCCTTTCGATATAATTTATATCCGTCAAGCAGATAATCCACGGGGATGCATTGAACCAACAGCCATTCCTCATTCTCAGCTAAGATGAGCCCCCGTTCTTTTCCTTTCCAGCCTTTAACTTTAATCCTTTCTACATTCATGGGATGAAGATAGCAGATATCGATTTCTCCTCGGCTAGGATTTTTTCAAAACAGAGACTGTTCTCTATGCCTTGATACTGACCATAATTAGGGATAACCTCGTATTTACAGGCATTATAAAGTGAGATGGCAGCATGTTGTCTAAAGCCAGTTTCGAGTATACAACGCTCATATCCAAGTTCAGCGGCCCAGTTTTCCAATTCAGCGAGGACTTTTTTAGCAAGCCCTTTTCCTCTGTGCGATTCAGAGGTGTACATGCGCTTCACCTCCATGTTGATTTCATCATATTTCTTGATAGCACCAATAGAAACGGCCTCCTCAGCATGAAAGGCCATCACCACATGATGAAGGGTGTCTATCTTGTTGAATTGATCATAAAAAGCATGATCCTCCCCATCATAGACGGCTAATTCTCAATCTAATAATCCAACCAATCGAAGGAAGTCTGGGTGGCTTGAGTCTGTTCTAAGGATTTCTAGGGACATGCCTTGCAAGTATAAACGATATTCAATGGAACCTTTCAGAAAAAAGGATTCCTAGGAGTGAAATGGATTTGTTCTACTTCTTTGACTTCCAATGGCAACCTGGACGCTGCAGTATGCTGGGACTCATTCCAAGACCTATCCAAAAAACTATACACATCTATACCTAGGCTCAATTGCTTCTGCGTTTACTTGCATTCAAGGCCAAGTCCACATGCCCCGTGGTATGCCCTCTTTAGAATTTCTTCCAAGTTGAGCGCAAAGGGAAGCTCCTTATTATCGCTCTGCTCGCTTCTCAGAGTGAATCCAAATTATAGGCTGCTTTCATATCAAGGCCCATTAAAAACATACTGATAATCTGACTGCATGCGCAGGTGATTCCTTCCTCCCTTCCTTCTGGTCAGGGAGGATTTCACTTCCAGGGTGAGCATTGATACCTTGAAACAAGGACAGGAGGGGAGTAGAAAAAGTATTGCCTTGATATTATTCATAGCGGTCAATGAGGAAAAGGAAATACGACAAGAACAGAAAAAACGGAGTTTATTGAACCAGCGAATAAGGCTAAAGATGGAAAGATATTCTACTCGAATTACCTGACGTACATTCGCGGGTATAAGTTTATAATCGTCCTAAAATCAGCACTCATATTGCAAGGCGGGGGTTTCCGCACGGCCTTCACCTCTGGGGTGTTGGATGCTTTCTTAGTAGCTGAGAGGATGGAGTTTGAAGGCTATGTAGCCGTTTCAGGAGGATCTATAGCGCTCTCTTATTTTCTAGCTAAACAATATGGGCACTGTTTTGAGGCGATGAAACTCCTAGCTGATGACCCCAACTTCGTTCAGGTAAAAAGATTGATGAGCGAAGAAGGCTATATGGATATCGATTATCTGGAGCGCATCTCCAGGGAGGTCATGCCATTGGACTTGGAGGCGGCCGTCAAAGCATCTGTTAATAAACTTCTTCGCATGGTGGTCAGCAGCAGAGATACAGGAAAGGCTGAATACCTGGAACCTCAAAAGGAAGATTGGATTAAGACCGTGATTGCTTCCTGCACACTGCCTTTTGTGACCAAAGGAACCTATAACCTCCGTGATAAAAAGTACTTCGATGGTGGTTGGGCTGATTCCATTCCATCTCGTTGGGCCTATAAAAAAGGCTTCAAGAAACAGCTGATCATACTTACTTCTCCCCTTGACCATAAGCTGAAACAGAGTTGGCCTGACTACCTGGGGAGTATTTATTTCAGAGCAAATCAGCCCCTGAGTCGATGTTTCGCATTGAGTCATGAAGTCTATAATGATGCCTTGACTTTCATCTCATCACCTCCCTTGGACGCTGAGTTCAAAGTAATCGCGCCTGAGCAATTGCTTCTGAGCGGGTCATACAGTTACTCTGGGGATTCATTGCTTCAGGATTATCGCCATGGACTGGATCTTGGAATGCGATTCTTAATGCAAAACAGGGAGTACAATATCATCTCCACATAGGATTATCTTTGAGCGCTTTGAACAAACAACTGGCACTATTCAAAAAAATCGGGATTGCTGAGGCAATCTCATTTCTGCTCCTACTCGGAGTGGCCATGCCCATGAAATATTTCTTGGATATTCCCTTGGCAGTGAAATATACCGGTTGGGCCCATGGTCTGTTATTTATGGCCTATCTAATCTGGCTCTGCTTAGCAGCGAAGGAACAATCATGGAAATGGGGGACCATTCTCTGGGGGGCTATAGCATCACTTATCCCTTTCGGTCCATTCATTTTCCACAAGAACCATTGAGTTCGTATTCTGTTCAAGTTTGAGCAATCTGTTCTGGAGTTCCTTTCAGAAGAATAATATCTATCAGAGAGCAGCGTCTATAGGCTCTGTCCTGTCCTAAACACGAATCTTAATGTCAGAGACGTCTTTTGGATTGCTTGAACAAAGAACATAGCGCGTTTAACAAGTGGATATCAATAGTTATTATTAAAAGCTGACAGTGTATACCTTGAAGGCCAACAAATCACAGGAATTGGAACATATTCAAAATACATTCAGCATAAAAGACCTAGAGAATTTCTCAGGAATAAAGGCACATACCATACGCATCTGGGAGCAGCGCTACTCTTTGCTCAGCCCTGAGAGAACGGAGGGGAATCAGCGCAAATACAGTCTTCTGGAATTGCAGAAACTTCTGAATGTGAAGTATCTGTATGAGAATGGATTTAAGATTTCCAAGATTGCCAAGTTTAGAGAAGAAGAGATTCCCCTTCAGGTAGTGCAGTTAATCAAAGAGAATGCTGAGAGCCATCACGCTTTGGACGCATTCAAATTGGCCATGCTTAAATTCGACCAAGTGCTCTTCGAGCGGACCTACAGCAAGCTAATGGCCGACCTGTCATTCCGTAGGATATTCTTGGATGTATTCATACCCCTTCTCCAAGTCATAGGTGACTTATGGCAAGCGAATAGCATCACTCCCGCTCATGAACATTTCATCAGTAACCTCATACAGCAGAAATTGGTGGCTCAGATAGAGAGGAATCCCCAAGTAGAGCTTCCAATGTCACAGCGGACCTATGTGCTCTATTTGCCTCATGGTGAGATTCATGACTTGGGCTTGCTTTACCTACATTATGAACTTAGTTTGCGAGGAGAAAGGTCGATATATCTAGGTCGTAGCGTGCCTTTAGAGAACTTGAATGAAGTGAAAGCAATCTATCCTGAAGTCACTTTTATATCTCAATTCACAGTTGAACCTTCCCAGAGTGAACTCCCAGGGTACATAGATCGCTTGAAAAAGGAAATACTGAATAGGAAAGGGGACGAAGTATGGCTCTTGGGAAGAAAATGTCAGGAGATCAATCAAGATGATCTAATAGCATCCATGAGGGTATATGATGGAGCTATTCAAGTAATCAAGGAGCTAGAAGAGCATGCATAATAAGATGAAAATAGGAATCATAGGCGCAGGATATTCTTCCTTGGCGGCTGCATGCTATCTGGCCCATGCTGGGCATGATGTCACAGTACTCGAGAAGAACGAGACCATAGGCGGACGCAGCAGACAGCTAAAGGCTGAGGGATTTACCTTCGACATGGGGCCTACTTGGTATTGGATGCCAGATGTCTTCGAAAGATTTTTTAATGATCTGGGAAGGAGTACCAAGGACTACTATGAACTCCATCGTACGGATCCTGCTTACCGTGTCTATTTCGGGAAGGACGAATTCATGGATATGCCTACTGACCCCGAGGAATTGATTGCTCTTTTCGAGGCTGAGGAAAAAGGTGCTGGTGCTGTTCTTAAGAAGTTCCTAGCAGAGGCAGAGGAGAACTATAATATCGCTATAAAGGACTTGGTCTATCAGCCAGGCCTCTCTCCTATGGAGCTGGTCTCCTGGAAAACGGTCTCCAAGCTCGGGCTGTTCTTGAAGACGATAAGTGGAGATGTAAGATCTCGTTTCAAATCGATTAAACTCATCCAGATTCTAGAGTTCCCTGTGCTCTTTCTTGGAGCTAAGCCTAGCAAGACTCCGGCCTTCTATAACTTCATGAACTATGCTGACATGTCATTAGGAACTTGGCATCCAAGAGGAGGGATGTTCTCTGTAGTAGAGGCTATGGAGAAAGTCGCCAGAGAAGAAGGAGTGAAGTTCCTGTGTTCGGCAGACGTTGAGAAAATAGATGTGAGCAGCTCAGGCAGGGTGATTGGCTTGACAGTAAATAAAGCATTTCACCCATTCGATATGGTAGTGAGCGGGGCTGACTACGCACATTCTGAAAGCCTCCTTCCTCTTAAGTATAGGAAGTATTCCAAGGATTTCTGGGACACTAGGACTTTTGCACCCAGTGCATTGATGTTCTATGTAGGTGTTAAAAGGGAAGTAAAGAATGTGCTGCACCACACGCTCTTTTTTGATACTTCATTCGAAGAACATGCCAAAGCGATTTATGATAATCCTTCTTGGCCTGAAGAACCTATGTTCTATGCAAGCTTCCCTTCAAAAACGGATGCATTCCTAGCCCCTGAAGGGATGGAGACGGCTATATTCTTAATCCCTATTGCACCGGGATTACAAGATGACGAGGTAACCCGAGAACGCTTCTTTGACTTGATTATGGATAGGCTGAAGGAATTGACAGGAGATGACATAAGAGAGGATATCGTTTACAAGAGAAGTTACTGCGTCAAGGATTTCATCAAGGATTATAATTCATTCAAGGGGAATGCCTACGGCTTGGCGAACACCTTGACCCAAACGGCTTTCTTAAGACCCAGTATTGTAAGCAAGAAAGTAGAAGGGCTCTATTTTACTGGTCAATTAACAGTTCCTGGACCAGGGGTGCCGCCTTCACTGATCTCAGGAAAGATCGTTTCAGATAAAGTACTCGCAGACATTAAAGAATCCAGAACCTATGCGGCAGCTCTATGATAAAGTGTCTTTTGACATGAGTAGGAATATCACCAATACCTATAGTACTTCCTTTTCATTGGCGGTGAAAATGCTGGCTCCGAGCATACGAGCACACGTTTATAATATCTATGGATTTGTCAGATTGGCTGATGAAATCGTGGATAGTTTCCATGACCAAGATAAAGAAGACCTGCTTAATGACCTTGAAAGGGATCTATGGAAGTCCTTAGAACAGGGGATCAGTATAAACCCTGTCTTGAATGCTTTTCAAGATACAGTTAGGAGATTCAATATCGATCATGATTTGATTATAGCGTTCATGAGCAGCATGCGTATGGATCTTATAAAGAACACATATGTCCACCGCGAGGAATATGAGACCTATATCTACGGTTCAGCTGATGTGGTAGGACTCATGTGCCTGAAGGTATTTGTCAAAGGGAATCAGGAAATGTATAATCAGTTGAAGGCTCCCGCGATGAAGCTCGGTTCTGCCTTTCAGAAAGTGAACTTCCTAAGAGATTTCAAAGCTGACATGGAGGAATTGAATCGCAGTTATTTTCCAGAGCTCAGTAATCAGAGAATGAATAAAGTGACCAAGGCACAGATTATTGCAGATATAGAATCAGATTTTGAAGAAGCATATAAGGGAATCTTGGATCTTCCTGCAGAGGCCAGGTTCGGTGTCTACACAGCATATAGATATTATAGGAAATTGCTTATTAAATTAAGCAAGGCCCCTGCTGACAGACTTATTGAAAAGAGAGTAAGAGTGGGAAATCACGTGAAGCTGGGCATATTGGCCAAATCCTTTGTCAGATTCAGGTTGAATATCCTTTGAAGAACGTAATTTTGAATTCAGTATGATTAATATTCTTATAGTCGTTGGAGTTTTTTTGGGAATGGAAGCAGTGACCTGGCTTACGCACAAGTACGTAATGCATGGCTTTCTTTGGAGCATGCATCAGGATCACCATGACCACAGACTTCATGAAGGTGAGATGGAGAAGAACGATGCCTTCTTCATTATATTCGCATTGCCATCGATGGCCTTGATATTCTTAGGAACTATCTATGGAGTGCCATTTTGCTGGCAGATAGGATTAGGAGTCGCTATCTATGGATTGGCGTACTTCTTCGTTCATGACATCTTCATACATCAGCGTATTAAGTTATTCCGGAACTCGAATAATCCGTATTTCAGAGCATTGCGAAGAGCGCATAAGGTGCATCATAAGCGCATAGACAAGCAAGAAGGCGAGTGTTTTGGAATGCTCATGGTTCCACTGAAATATTTTAAAAAGGAATTCAGCTCGGAGAGCGCTTGACATGTCTTATTACCTGCTTTTAGAATTGGGAAGTTTGATGATCCCACTGATGTTCAGCTTTCATCCTCGCATCAGATTCCACTTGGAATGGCCGAGGGTATTACCAGCTATTGTGGTCTCTATGCTCTTTTTTGTCATCTGGGACATCTGGTTCACAGGGCAGGGAGTATGGGGATTTAATGAACAGCATCTTTTAGGATGGCAGATATTCAAGCTTCCCATTGAAGAGTGGTTGTTCTTTTTATGTATTCCTTATGCCTGCCTGTTCATCTATCATTGCGTGAAGCTCTTTTTGGACGAGAAGATGCGTATCCGGGACGTTTGGTTGCGCTTCATTTCAGTCACATTGGTCACATATTGGATTACAGTCGCTGTGCTGTATGGTGATCGGATGTACACGTTAAGCAGTTCTGTTTTGGCTGCTATTAGCTTGCTATTAGCCTACTATAATTCAAAACTCCTATCTGATTATCTGGTCACTTATCTGATAGTCCTTCTCCCCTTTACTTTAGTCAATGGGGCACTCACGGGTTCGTTTACAGCTGAGCCAGTAGTGTGGTATAATGATGCAGAGAATATGGGAATCAGAGTCCTTACTATTCCTTTAGAAGATTTCAGTTATAATTTCGCTATGCTGATGATTCCTATTCTCATTGCTGAGCATTGGAATAAAAGGAAAAGCAAGCAGATTTAGGTCTATTGGCGTTGGATGATCAGCTTTCGGGCTTTTGAATCGTCAACTCTCAGGAAGTAAACACCTTCTTTTAGATGAGAAATATCATGATATCTGCGACCTCCTGATGCGCGGAAAGTCTCTACAGTTCTCCCAAATAGGTCCATAATCTCTATAACAGCATATTGTCCTGCCATCCACTCTGCGGTCAGATAGTCAGATGCCGGATTCGGATAGATGTTCAACATATAATGATCTCGGTCATCAACCGAGTTGATAATGAAACCGCAAAAGTCCATGTTCGGATCTTGTTCAATCCAACCCATTGAATTCAAATTTTGACCCTGAAATGCATCATAGTCAGCAGGATATCTTTTTACCCGAAAAGTGAGATTTGCATTTTGTGCTAATTCATCTCCTTGTGTTGCTGCTGCTCCCGCAATGAAAGGAACTTTATACTCCCAGACGAGATTCCCATCTGGGGTGCTTTCGAACAGATACCCGCTTCTTCCAACGCAAATCAGGCTGTTCCCATTGGGCAGACACTGAATGCCTGAAAGGCCTGTGGAGTACATTGCAGTGGGGTCAGGATGCGAGAGGATAGCACTGAAATCGCTCGGGCCGAAACTTTCTCCGCTCAAGGGATATGACCAACTATACATATCCCAGGGTGCAGGGAATATTGCCGCTTCGGAATAATCTGCTCCGACTCGATTATTGTAAACAGCGATCTTTCCAAAATGAGGGTGACCTGGGCTCAAGAATTCGGTTTCCCAATGTGCGTCATGTTGATAAAAGAGCTTTTGATTCGTGCTATCTCCAGCGGCATAGGTCAGGGGATTTCCCCAGCGGTACATTAGATCGCCTCCTCTGCCACTGAACCCACCAGCGTGACTTGCTGCTTGGGCAGTCGTGGTAGTATGATCTATAATCCATACCTCATTGAAGGTAGGAACGCTGATAAGGATCTGATCTAATTCAGCATTATAGTCAATTGAATTGCTGTGCATCCAATCAGGATGACCATCCGTGGTGTCGAAGTTCACGTTTACTAGTTCCGGATGATCGGCCACTACTCCGAAGTTAGCTGCATTAGGATCTATGTCTTGAATCAGATGATCCCAGGCATGCCATTCCCATACAATTTCGCTTGTGCTTGGGTCTATTTCAATGATCCAGTCTGGCCATAATTTATCTTGAGCTGTGGTGAGGGTATCTCTCCCTGCTGCGAGACACTCGGTTTCGCTTTTATATTCCCAAGCTATAGCGAGGATGTTTCCATTGGGCATTGGTGCGATATCATGATGAAGCCTATTCTGACTGTCATTCATCGTAAAACTCCAAACAAGGGTATTGTCCCAGGTACGGATCTCAATCACCGCTCCACCGCCTCCAGCCCATATAGCATCACTTGTAACAGAAACGGGTCTCTTGGTCTTGACCAAGTCCCCATTTTCAAGGAGATAGGCAGTATTTCCTGCTCTCCACATTACATCCTCCTCCCATACATGGACTATCTCTCCGCAATTATCTAAGAGATATACATGGGGTTGATTATGAGGAAAAATCAAGTTATATCCATCAAAGGCAAGGGATGGATCATAGCTGAGGAGTCCCACGGTGTTCTGTGCAACTGTCACGTTGGTGACCAAAAGGAGAAGAGTAAAATAGAAAAGGGGCTTCTTCATGAATATCATTTAAGGAATATGGATTAGTTTGACTTGAATGATATGTAGGTCCATGTTTGTTACTCTGAAAATATATATTCCAGGGCTCATCCCTTGCATACTTATTATGTGTGGCCTTGAAGAGAAAGTAGACGAATGAACAGTTTTTCCAGAGAGATCATACACAATCAATTCATTGTTTTCTGATATTGAATATTCAATCTGAACTTGATTTGTATTGGACCAATATTGGATATCTAGAGAATTTAAATTCAGTTCACTTAGCCCAGATAGCGGGTCAGAATATATAATGCAATTACTTGGAAATGGATTTGCTTCTATCGGATCGCCTGGAGTGAGTTCAATGCCATTGAAACCTTCATACTCCGAAAGATATCTTTCAGCCCTGAATGTTCTTCCTCCGCCTAAAAAATTCCATTCCTCACCCTGATCAAGCGGATTTCCAACTGACGTTAGAGGAAGCTGATAGTCCCATACAATCTCCGAGTTCTGAGTAACTTCGAATATATGTCCTTGAGCGCTGCTGTTGATGAGGAAATTGCCATTGGATAATCCTTGTACTCCGCTTTGATTATTGCTGAAAAAGAGATCGGGCGGGGATGCCTCATATATCCAAGTTGAATTGATCGGTCCGAAGGGCTCTAGAGGTCCTATTTCATAGTGTCCTTCAGAGTCTTGAGAAGGATTGATAACGAGAGCACTCGAGTAGTCTTCGCCTGGTTGAAGTACGCCATTGTTGAATATGCTTATTTGATGGGAGAAAGGCGCTCCATCCGGAATCCATGAAGCATGATGCGGACCGTATAGCACTCTATCAAGCTCGGTCCCTCTGCCATATGCTTGCGGATTACCCCATCGATAGAGCAGATCACCACCTTTTTCATTATTGCCTCCGCTATGGGAGGCAGCCTCAGCTGTAGTTGTGCTATGGTCAATTATCCAAATCTCATTGAATGTTCTTGAACTCAACATAATTTCATCCCTTTCTTGATTGAAAGAGATGGAGTTCAAATGATTCCAATCACCAGTATTTGGTGGATATGCATTGATATCAATAAGTTCTGGATGTTCTGAGATCACACCGAAATTCTCTATGCTCGGATCCGTATCTTGGATTAAGTGATCCCAAACATGCCATTCCCATACGACATGCACGGTATCAGCTCCCACTTTTTCAATTTCAAGGATATGGTCTGGCCAATAGTTAGAATTAGACTGGGCTCCATTTCCTATGGCTTCTGAAGAAGACTTGAATTCCCAGGCGATAAGCAGTATGTGGCCATTATTCATGACTGCAATATCATGATGGGACTGAACGCTGTCATTGGAATATTCATAAGACCAGAGAAGGTCTCCATCCCAATTATATTCCTCTATAAGCCCTCCAGCGCCTCCCGCAATAAATGAACCTCCTATGGCCGAACATCTGATTAATGTCCCTTGATTGCTTATATAGCATGACAATCCAGGTGGATTGCTGTGATTCCATTGATTGATTACAAGTCCACAATTATCTATAAGAAAAGACTTTGTCGCACATGTAAAAAGGGTATATCCATTTAATGATAGAGAATCATTTTCCAATAATCCAACGGTTGGCTGGGAGTATATGGAAAAACTGATGAGAAGCCAGGCTGCTGCGATTGCTTTTTTCAATTCTCTTAGCTATTATATTCAGGGTTAGAAGTGTATTTTATAGACGTATTGGTAGCTGTGATAATAGCTCCTCACCTCACAATAAATCGCTCCACTTCCTTCCTTTTCCCATCGCTCATTTCAATCATGTAGACCCCAGTATTTAAAGTTATTGGAACTTGTATATTGAGACCATCAGCGTTGATGTTCTGATACACTATCTCTTGTCCAAGGGAGTTCATGATGCGAAGGGTAAGTCGGTCGCCTTTCAAGGTGTTTCCAAGAAGTTTGATATTCAATTCCTCATTGACCATTGTGCTTCGAAGATCGAATAGTCCTGCGTCATCCCTGTGATTTCCTATACTTACACCGTAAATCTCATCCAACACGAAATCCACATTCGCTTGGGTCAATGTGACGTGGTCTTCATTTGCACTAGGAGCATAATATGCGTCAAAGGCGGTCACTGATGCCGGATTCACCGCGGCATGCTGATCTATATCTCCAGTGATAGCTAGACTGCTGAATACGGGGATAAAGGAGAAATTATCTACCAGCAGATCATTCGGGTCAATCAAGCCTCCACTCTCGCCAAATGATGAAATAGTTGAGGCGATATCTGTGCTGCCACCAGGCGAGCTGTCATAGCCATCTGTATAAGGGTATGCCCGAGAAGTGGCAGAGAAGTTGAACACAGGAATGAACCAAAGGATATACCCATTCAAGGAGCAGATGGTATTGGTATTCCCTGCTGCTGGAGTGTATCTAACGGTTGCATCTGCTGAGACTGAGAATGCAATATCAAAGGTTGTATTTAAGGCCAATGCATTTGCCGTTTCAATTCCAACACCTGTTCCTGAACCATTGACCAAGGATATGTTTCTACAATTCTGTGGGAATCCCATCGCATCCAATTCGGCTTGGAATACTGACCTGAATCCAGGAGAACCTGCTGGAAGTTTCAATGTTGAGTTCTGTTCTACATTGCTATTGTTAGCCAAATGCCCATCCACGTGATCCAGTAGCATCTCCTTCGCAGCGGCACTGCGCAGCGCTTGGTTCACCAAATCTTGAGTGGCTTGGTCACCATATTCATACCCATAATAGTTGATCAGATATTGAGCCCCTATAGGAATATTGGCACCCAGGTGAGGGCTATCGAATGAGACATAAAGCCGGGTCTGGTGATTTATTCCATTCATCTCCATATATCTTAGAGCGTAGCGAGCTATAAGTCCTCCCATGCTCGGCCCTATCACTACAAGCTCTTCATTTCCTACTTTTCGCGCATTGATCTTCTTAATCGCTTCTACCAATACCATGGCATTGCGCTGGATATAATCAGCACCTCCATCAATGGTCACATTGTTTTTAATGTAGGTGGGGAAATTCAAAAGCACTACATCATAGCCTTCATCACGCACCATATCTGCTAGATTCTCTCCATTGGTCCCGAAATCTAGTAGCGAATAGATATCCTCTATAGTTCTGCCATCTCCGGGGTCGAATCCATCCATCAAGATGATAGGCTTGTCGAATACTCCATCGATATTATCCAAATATGCTTTGGCTTGAGCTCTCCCTTTGATAGCCGTGCTTTCTGTATAACCTTGATAAGCGATATTCGCGTTCACAGTGAGTGTTGGAGTCACCTGCCCTGGAGTGCGCATACTTACTTGTTCCAATTCCATCTCAGAGACTGAAGTCCTGATCTGGACCTTAGAATTCCTGAATAATTCAGTTCCATCAGAAAGGGTGATTTTTACATGGATATCATATTTACCAGCTTCTGGATATGAATGAGAGATGGCCACACCATCCATGCCTAGATTCATAAATCCATCGCCTAAGTCCAGCGCTATGCTTTCTACGTGCGTCACGGATGCCTCTACAAGGAATCGGCTATCCAAGGCGAACTTGACATCTAGCCCTTCATGTACCTTCTGAAGCGGTGCGATGATTACGATATGCTTTCTAATAAATGGAGAATCACCTGAATTACTGCGATATATGTAGCCATCAGTACCCATGTATACGCGCCCATCTATCACAGCTTCTTGACTGATATATTCTAATTCGACATTCAAGAGACCCATTCCGATATCTCCTGAGTCCTTCTCACGGATCCTTTTGACTTCAGCGATGGGCCTGAATCTTCCTAGATAATCTGACTCTGAAAGTTCAGCATAAGCTTGAAGGAAGTACGTTGCATCCATCGCTTTATCAGCGTAGCTGTCATCCTTCATTCCGGCCACAGGATAGGTCCGATCATAGAGAAACCCGGTCTCCAGTTCACTGAGATCCATGAACTGTAACTTCTCATCTATTTTCTGATGAATCCCACTTTGGGAAAAAACATTTGCACTTAGAAGAATGAGGATGGAGAGTAGGAGAGATCTCATGTGGCTGGAATTTTTTTGATTCTCGTAAATATAAGAAGCAATCAGACGCGCATCCAGTCCTTCTTGAAGACCTTAGGAATTCAAGGCTTGCATCACTTGATAATCCGTGATTTGTTCTATGCAGTTCTCAGGATATTTACAATGATCTCCCAGTTTACTGCAAGGCCTTTTTTCCATTCCTTCGGGCTCCAGAAAAACTGAGCCTTCTCCGGGTAGATATGGATACATGCCAAATGCGGGAACTGTGCAGCCCCATACGGAGAACACCTTTTTCTTCAACGCTGAAGCGATGTGCATCATCCCTGTATCAGGACTGAGTACACTATGGGCATGTTTAAGCAGCCAAGCTGATTCATGCAAATCGCATCTTCCGACCATGTTCAGGACAGGAGCTTCTACCGTGCTCATAATCTCCTCTGCCAGGGACATGTCTTCTTTACCCCCCAAGAGGATCGTTTTACGCTGATATTTATTCAATAGATAACTGACCTTATGTGCTGAGAATCGTTTGCCTGGATGCGCTGCTCCTATAACCCAAGCGAGGTATTCACCTTCCTTGTAACTGAATTGCTTCAGATCCACATGTACATCCTCAGGAATAAAATAATCCAGTCCTTTTTCGTCATCCTTCAGGCCAAATGGCTTCAAGGACTCCAGATACCTATCAACGATATGAATGCGGGGTAATTTGTCATATCCAAAATTGACCAAGAGCCATTTCTTGAGGTTCAATTTGTCAAAACTGAAATACAATCCTTTCAATCTTTTCCTGACAATGGCCGTTCTCAAGTTCCTATGCAAGTCGATGAGGTAATCGAACTCTATTTTCTCCATCTCCTTCAACACATCTTCCATGGAATCCCCCAAAGTCCAGAGCTTATCTATGTAGGGGTTCGAAGTCAGGATACCGGCATACTGGGCCTTGGTCAGAAAATGAATTTCTACATCTCCTTCCAATTGTTCTTTCAACATACGTATCACCGGACTCGTGAGAACAATATCTCCTATGGAACTGAAGCGTATGATGAGTAAACGTGTCATGGAAGCCCAAAGATGGAAAATTCCCCTTAAGATCAGCCTGAAACGTATTTTCGCAACCTCATGCGATTCATAGACACTCACGCTCATATGTACTCTGAGCAATTCTCAGAGGATCAGGATAGGGCCATAGACAGGGCCTTGCTTGCCGGGATAGATCGGATCCTCTTGCCTAACATTGACCTGGAAAGTGTGGAGGCTATGCATGACCTATGTAAGCGATATCCTAAGAATTGCTATCCCATGATGGGCCTACACCCTTGCAGTGTAAAGGAGGATTTCAAGAAAGTTCTCACTGAGCTCCACGCTAATTATTCTTCTAGGAAATACATAGCTGTCGGAGAAATAGGAATTGATCTATACTGGGATACAAGCACGCTCGCATGGCAAGAAGAGGCATTCAGGATGCAGATAGAATGGGCCAAGGAGATGGATCTCCCCATAGTGATCCATGCCAGGGATTCTTTCCAAGAGATATTCAACATTCTGGATGAGGTAAATGATGAAAAGCTGAGAGGAGTATTTCATTGTTTTACAGGAGATCTGGCACAAGCTGAACATGTGCTATCCTATGGCGGATTCTATATGGGACTGGGTGGAGTATTGACCTATAAGAATTCAGGATTGAAGGAAACATTAAAGCATATTCCCATAGAGAAGGTATTCCTAGAAACCGATGCGCCCTATCTGGCACCCATACCATTCAGAGGGAAAAGGAATGAGAGCTCTTACCTTATTGAAATAGCGATAGCTTGCGCTGAAGTCTATGGACTTCCTTTGCAGAAAATCGCTGAGATCACCTCATCCAACGCTGTCAGTTTATTCAGATTAGATGTCCACTAAGACCCGCATATTACTCATCTACACAGGAGGTACCATAGGTATGGTTCAGGATCACAGGGATGGATTATTGCATCCATTTGGATTCGAGACTCTCTTAGAGAATATCCCTGAACTCAGGCGATTCGATGTGGATATTAAGACCATCCAACTTTCAAGGATCATAGACTCTTCAGATATGGAACCGGCCATCTGGCAGGAACTGATGGATAGGATCCAAGAACAGTATGATGAATTTGATGGCTTCGTTATTCTTCATGGCACGGATACCCTGGCATTCACTGCTTCAGCACTAAGTTTTATGATCCAAGGCTTAGACAAACCCATCGTGCTTACTGGAAGTCAATTACCCATAGGAACCATACGGACTGATGGTAAGGAGAACCTGATCACAGCAATAGAAGTGGCCGCTACCAAGGCGGCTGATAAGGCTATGGTCCCTGAAGTCTCTGTCTATTTCGAATATACTTTATTGCGCGGAAACAGAGTGACCAAATACAGCGCAGAGCACTTTGATGCCTTCCACTCTCCCAATTATCCTGAACTGGCCGAGGCAGGAATCCAGATCGTCTATAATGAACCCTATATTCTTGAGAGCTGCTCAGCAGGGCCTAAGTTCTTTCGCGAGATGGATTCTCGTATTGCCGTCCTGAAGCTATTTCCAGGAATAGATCCTGAACTGGTAAGAAGTATTCTTTTCTGCGGAGCCAAAGGACTCATCATGGAAACCTATGGAGCTGGTAATGCCCCCAGAGCCCCATGGTTCATAGATCTCTTGATGGAAGCCATTGCCGATGGACTTATCATTCTGAATGTCACCCAATGCCTCTCAGGAACTGTGCAGCATGGACGGTATGCTACAAGCGGCAGATTCGATGAGATAGGAGTCATCAGCGGAAAGGATATCCGTTTCGAGGCTGCCGTCTGCAAGATGATGCATGCTCTAGGTCAATCTGAAGACCCCATAGAAGTTAAGAAGATCCTGAAGTCAGTCATTGCAGGAGAGATGACAGAAGTCAAGTAAAGGATCCGCTCCTTTAGAATTACATTCGCCTTATGAAGAAAAAAGCTGCCTTGGTCATCATGGATGGATGGGGACATGGGAAAAAGGACGCCAGTAATGCCATCTTTCTGGCACATACTCCTTTCATTGATAGCCTCTATAGAACAGTACCCAATGCTGAACTAAGAACAGATGGAGTTCAGGTAGGATTGCCAGAAGGGCAGATGGGGAATAGCGAGGTAGGACACCTGAATATCGGAGCGGGAAGGATTGTCTATCAGGATTTGCAGAGGATCAATAAAGCACTTCAGGAGGGTGAACTCGCTTCGAATCCCAACTTATTAAAAGCAATCGCACTGGCCAAGCAAGGTAAGCGCCTTCACTTGATGGGACTCCTTTCTGATGGGGGTGTACATTCTACCCAAGCTCATCTTCACGGCCTGCTTGATATATGTCATTCCCATGGCCTGAAAGACGTCTATGTGCATGCTTTCATGGACGGCCGTGATACAGACCCTTCCCATGGCATGAAGTACATGTCAGCGCTCCTTGCTCACATGAATAAGAGCACTGGGAAGCTTGCAAGCATGATCGGGCGATATTATGCGATGGACAGGGATAAAAGATGGGAACGTGTGAAGAAGGCATATAACCTCTTGGTCAATGGATCAGGGGAAGCAATGACCGATCCAATGAAGGCTTTAGAAACCTCTTATGCCAATGGCATCAGCGATGAATTCCTAGAAGCTCATGTGAGCAATATAAATGGACGAGCGATCGGAAATATCATGCCTGATGATGTGGTCATCTGTTTCAATTTCAGGACAGATAGGTGCCGTGAGATTACGGAGGTTTTGACACAAAAAGACATGCCTGAACATGGAATGAAGACCTTGCCATTGAACTATTTCACCATGACGCGTTATGATGAAAGCTTTGAAGGAGTAGAGGTGTTCTTCAGCAAGGATAACTTGAGAATGACCTTAGGCGAAGTAGTCTCTAATGCTGGGGCAAGCCAAGTGCGTATCGCAGAGACCGAGAAATATCCTCACGTTACTTTTTTCTTTTCAGGCGGGCGTGAAAAAGAGTTCCCAGGAGAGATCCGTATCATGGCCCCTTCCCCCAAAGTAGCCACCTATGACATGCAACCTGAGATGAGTTCTAAAGAAGTCACAGAGAAGATATGTGCGCACATGCGGGAGGCAGAACCTGACCTGATTATCTTGAACTTTGCCAATCCTGATATGGTGGGCCATACAGGTATCCAACCGGCAATCATCAAAGCCGTTGAAGCAACCGATAAGTCAGTGGCCGAAGTGGTCAGAACAGGGAAGGATTTAGGCTATGAATTCATCATCATTGCAGATCACGGGAATGCTGAATTGAACATCCTGCCGAACGGAAGCCCTCATACGTCACACACCATCAATCCTGTTCCTGTATTTTACATAGGAGAGACCTTCAAGGAGATCTCAGGTGGAATATTGGCTGATGTGGCTCCCACCTTATTGGCCATAATGAAAATCGCCCAGCCATCAGAGATGACCGGGCGAAATATCCTTTCTTGAGCTGAGATCCTTTACCTCAGAATGGTAAAGGATCCTTTCTCTGAATCTCCATTGTTATATTGAACAGTGTAGAAATAAGTTCCTTCAGGTTCATCTGCTGGTGACCAACTTGGTAAGCTGGTCTGCTTGAGCAAATTCCCCCAACGGTTATAAATGCTCATCACACCCGGAGTATTAATCAATCGGTATACGATGAAGGAATCATTCACATCATCTCCATTGGCCGAGACCACATTAGGTACGAAACAATTCCTCGCTTCTATTGTATCTGTATCGAATGCTGCTGGGACGATGGATCCTGTCTGAGAAGAACACCAATCATTCATTTCTATCTCCAAGAGATACAATGCATCTGGAATCATCATCTGATCTTCTAGGAATTCGGAGGCTCCTCCTGTCCCAGTGAATGGGGAAGGTTCTATACTCAATGGCAATATAGCACCGCCACTATCTTCTACTCTCCAAGAGAAGAGATAAGGAGGGTATCCTCCTGAGGTCACCGTATTCAATGCTAAAACCTGATCAGTGCAGATGAAGGGGTTGCTTTCGAGGGTCACTTCCATTGGAGCAGGGAAAACCACATCTACAGTGTCATAGGCCACTCGGGTGGGATTACAATTGTCATTGAACGTAAGGTAATAGGAGACTATCCCATCAGGGTCAAAGGCATAATCGACCATAGGGTCTACGTTGATCTGCGGGGCGTCAGCATAGCTGATTCCATATTCGTCTATCCATTGATAGGAGAAGGGGAAAGTACCTCCGTTATTGACTGATGTAAGAGCATGTCCCAGGCCGGGGCAATAGGTGCTTTCCTCCTGGATATCCACTGATGGATATGGAGGAATAGCATTGGCAACTAAACTCTGAACGGGATCATTGAATGCTCCACAGAAATCTTGTACTACGATGTCATAGACTATTGAATCACCAAAGTTGGGCGGAACAGCAACAGTGTAGATGTCCTCATCGAATACATTCACTCCATTCAGAAACCAGGAGTATTCAAAAGGCGACACGGCTGGGAATTGAGGGACGATGATCAGATTCGCAGAGTCAGTAGGGCAATACATGATATCATAATCAGCTAATACCTGGAACGTATAGCTGTCTATAATAGCCACACATGCTGTATCAGTGACCGTATAGACTCCAAATTCTGAATTTGACTCTGCGATCTCAATGCAGATATATTCAATATCCTCTGCGATATTATCAGGGATAGTGACAACTCCGAAGATGGAGTCTGTCTGACCGGGATATAGAATGATAAGCGTTGGAAGCTCCTCATAGTCTATGCCATAAGTAGCAGCAGAGTCATTGATCAGATAAGTCAATTGATAGAAGGACGAGTCCGTAGCGCATTGACGGCTTACACGCGCAAAGGCAGTGTCACAGGTGCTGCTTATTTCTACCAATCCAAGCGGGAATAAGCTGGTCAATGTAAGTCCTGCTGGTTCAGCACTGAAACTGCCTGCCTCTAAGAATACTGCCGAGTCGAAAGCAGTATCTCCTCCATCTCCAAGTCCAAGCGTGATGTGATAACTCTCACCGCAATTTACCACAGCACGTGCTGTCAAGATCACAGTTCTTCCGTCATACTCATAGGTATTCACATTATTAGGAGTATAGAAGATATTGTAATCAGCCCAGTTAGGGTCTATGTCGCTACAATTGGACTCTTGGCCGTTAGAGCCTACTACCCCTGGATTAACCGTATTAATCGAGACGGGGGTTGTGGTATAGTTCGTTGGATCTGCTGGGTCAGGAATCAATGCGAGGTTCTCATTCACATAAATTCCTCCTGCTGGATTGGTACCACTCAAGAAGAACCCGAATACGTCATTCACCGTTCCGCATACATATTCTTCATATTCCTCGGACGCAAAAACATAGTTGAATGTCAAAGTATCACCTTGCGGAATGAAATCGAACTCGATGATGACCTGATCATTTACGCTGAAAGGGGTCAAGGCTTCAAGAGGCGCGAAGGTGTAATTATCTCCCGCACTAGGAAGACTGGAACCACCACTTGTGTTCGGCTGTTCAGCCATAGTCACATTTCCCGTTCCTAGGATCACCCCATTTTGAATGCCCACATCCAAGTTGTCATCACTGAAGCCACCTGCTTGGACATGAACCTGGTCTCCTGACATTCCATTCACCATTACGTTGGAGACAGATACTCCTTCTCCTACGAGTACATTCTGTATCCAATAAGTGACGGTCTCGTTATCATCTACTTGGATCTGAGAGTAAGACTCTGTTAAACAAGTGATTAGAACAATAAATAGGAGAAATCTCTTCATGGTAGTTTTTCTATGGTTGTCAAAGATAGTTTCTACGAGGATCTATTAGGGTGCATCTTCTGCCTTGGCTGAGATTCCTACCTGAGTAGGGTCAGATTCCCTTTAAGATCATAGAACCTACCATCTGATCCTTCAGCGATGATCTGATAAGCATATATCCCATCTTGATCAAAGTAGTCTCCGTCTTCGAATCCAGCACCATTCCATGTGGCGTTTACATTATCAGTCTGAAAGATCACCTCCCCCCAGAGGTTATAGATGACGAGCTCGAAACGAAGAATATCATGGGCGACCACCTTGAAATGGTCATTGATCCCATCTCCATCAGGCGTGAAGGCAGTGGGTACGTATAGGCTGCTAGGAGGATGTGTGTCAGTGTAAGCGGAGTCTACACAGCCTGCGCTGTTCATTACCGTCAATGAGACGACATGGTCATCTAGATTGGTGAAGGACATGATGAGGTCAACAGATTCAGTGATCAGTTCCCCATCAACGTACCAGCTATAACTCAAGCTATCCCCAGGAGCAGCATAAGAAGAATTAAAGGCCTCGAAGCCATAATAATCAGTCTGTTCTAGAGTGAATCCAGCTGTCACGGGGAGGACGTGGACAGCTATGCTCGCTGTGGCTTCATATCCACAGGCATCGGTGACGATTACGGTATAGGAACTGCTCACTTGAGGCATATCGGATGAGGTCTTACCATGCGATTCATCATGGGACCAGAGGTAGATGTAAGGCGGTATTCCTTGCTCTGGTGAAGCTTCTAAATCCACCCGTTCTCCAGGGCAACCCATCCCTTCAGCACTCACTTCAGTGATTGGAAATTCATAGGGAGCCAAGGTCACAGTGACTGAATCTGTGCCTATTTGATCACAGCCGTCAGAGGCGACCAGAACGAAGACGTTCTCATCCAAAGCAATGCTTGACAATGTCGTTCCCGCAGCGATTAATTGCCCATCCTCATACCAGCCAATGGTCAATGGTCCTTGCCCTCCAGTAATCAATTCTGCAGTGATATTCACACTTGGATCATTGCAAATCAAAGTCTGGTCTGCTCCTGCATTTACACTGATAGGTATTGCTTCTTGGTAGATCACCTGAGTATTCGCAATGCCATTGAATGCGCATTCATCAGTCACGCTGATATTGACATTACTTAAGTCCAATGTGCTGATAATCACACTGTTTCCTGCACCGATTACCGTTCCGTTCTCCTGCCACTGTATCGTATAATTCCCTTGACCTCCTGAGAGAACATTAGGAATCACCTCGGCCTCAGTATCCAAGCAATTCAGGAAATAATTAGGTGGAAGGCTCAATATTATTGGCTCATAGGGAATCACAGAGATATCCATGAGGTCGCTGCTTTCTGTTCCGCATCCATCGCTGAGTATCAATTCTATCTGCAGGTCCTGATCCGTATTCCAAAGTAAAGAACTCCCATCGCCCACCCAGACCCCATCTATCATCCAAGCATAAGTCAAGACCCCATTTCCGCCAGTGGCGCTGAGGGGAGCGATATTCAGATTGTCTTGAAGGCAATCCAGAGTAATGTTCTCAGGGAGCTGCACGCTCACATCAGGATATACAGGAACATCTACCAGATACGTGATTATGAAGGGCTCTGCTGCGCAGGTATCAGTGACGGTTAATGTATAACCAGTGGTCACTTCAGGTGAGACATTGATGACATTCACGTTTTCCCCAGTATCCCAAGAATACTGATACAGCCCTATGCCGCCATCAGCCGTTCCGCCTATATCTATTGCTTCATTGCATTCAATGGAATAGGAAGTGAATGGCATATTGATGGGCCCGGGATCATCTTGGATGTAGAACACGAATTCGGCTACCTGTACTATTCCACAGACAATCTCGTCATATTGGATGATGAGGTCTTCTTGACCTTCGATTAGGCCATCAGTTAATGCGTCCAGAGTCAGTTCTGCGGTATTGGCACCTGCCAGAAATATCACTTGATTAGGAAGCAGTGCATAATCTACTCCATTGATGGCTGAGCCTGCATAAGTGACAGTGATGCTCTCTTGCTCATCAATATTGGCAAACCTTTCTAATGTGATGGTTCCCGTGTAACAACCTTCGAAGACTACATCAGGACCTATCGCATTTGGAAAATCGAAAGCTAGATCCAAAGCGATGGATTGATTAGTTTCGAAACTCCCTTCTTGCAAGAACACGGCTGAATCATATGCCTCATCACCTGCATCGGCCAAGGCAATCTTAATGTGATAGGTAAGCCCACATTGGACTTGTGCCAAGGCAGTAAGGACTGTGGTGAGGCCGTCATACTGTATATAGAAATCATCCGAGGCATAAGGCTCTTCGAAGCCTTGACCATTCTCTATGTAATATGCGCAGTTCTCACAGGGGCCGGTATTGTCATTGCCATTATTTATGTTGTTGATGGACACTTCTGTAATGCCATCAGGAAGAACAGCGATATTGATGGAGCCATTGGGAAACACTGCAGGGCTGGAGAATGGACCTGTAATTCCGGGGCCAGAAAGGAAGAACCCGAAGACATCATTATAGACGTCATTGGCAAATTCAGGATATTCTTCAGAAGCAAAAACGTAGTTGAAAGAAAGCGCATCCCCCTCAGGGATAAAATCAAATTCTAAAATAGCTGCATCATAGGTCCCGAAGGTGCTCAGGTCATCCAAGTCATCATCACCAGGAAGGCCGAGGCCGACATCTGGGAAGGTAGAAGAGCCTGTGTTATTAGGCCCCACGGCACCTGCAACTTCTCCACAGGAAAGAATCATTCCTGCATTGATCCCTACATTGGAATTCTCTGAATTGAAATAGCCGAGTTGCACGTCTACCTCAGAAGCGGGTAGACCGTTGAAAGTGATGTTGCTGACTTGTACTCCCCCACCCAATAGAATCTGCTCCACATACCATTCTACTGTCTGGATGTTCTCAGTGACCAATTGGGCCGAAACGGGAAGGAAAAGAACAGCGCAAAGAAGACTTAGTAAATGTGTTCTCATGTTCGGTCAGTGTACGCAGGTATCCCAAAGATAATCTTTTATATACTTATGAACAAGTGGGTGTGTGAAATCAGCGGATCATTGTGACCGTTCCTTGGAGGTCCAAGCGCTGCCCATCTATGAGACGGGCCCGAATGCGGTAGGCATAGGTGTCATTCTCTCCGTAATAGCCGCTGTTCTGTCTGCTACGACCATTCCATGAATCAGTGATATTGCGGGTAAAGAAGACCCCTTGTCCCCATCGATCAAAGATGTAAAGCTCATATTCTACTATGCCTTCAGCGCGCACCACGAAGAAGTCATTCAAGCCGTCATTATTAGGGCTAAAGCTAGTGGGGACGAAGATGATAGGAGGCGCTGTAATGTCCAAACTCACACTGTCTTTGCAGCCAATCTCATTGGAGACCATCAGAGAGATAGTCTGATCCTGATGGTCGAAGTAAGTGTGCACAGGAGCATATTCATCACTTCTTTCACCATCTCCGAAGTTCCAGGCGTATATCAAGGTGTCTGAATGCTCTCCAGAGCTCTTGTTGCTGAGGATTACACCATAATAGTCAGTCATCTCAACCAAGAAAGAAGCATAAACTTGGGACACTTTTACCAGGACTTGATCTGATACTGTATTGAGGCAGACATCTGTAACATCCACGGTATAAAAGGTGTCTTCTCTTGGGCCCACTTCGATTCCATCCTGTGGCGCATTGAAATAATCCCAATGATAGACGAATGGCGGTTGACCTCCTGAAGCAATCACTTCCAAGGCGGCTAACCCTCCCAGACAAATAGTGGTGTCAGGGCTGACTTCCAATAGGATGGGTGTTATAGGCACTTCTACGATCATTTCATCCTCTGCCGATGAACCACAACCGTCAGTCACTGTGAATATCAGGGTGCTGGTATTGGTAGCGATATAGTCAAGGTTGTATGTCGCAGCTATTTGAGAACCATCTTCTACCCAAGAATAGCTGTAGGTCCCATCACCACCTCCAACGGATATTGGACTGAACAGGGTCTCTTCAAGACATATCAGCTGCGCGGTCTCAGGAATCTCTACAGTCAAAGGAGGATATACAGGTACAGTGACAGTTATGGTATCAGAGATATTCCCTGCATTGCAGGTATCGGTGACTAAGAGGAAATAGTCAATCGTGAATCCGGGACTCACTTCCATGGGATTCGTGTTCCCACCATTGCTCCAAGTGTAATTATACTGGCCATAACCTCCCTCAACGAGGACCTCTATGCCAATGATGTCTCCGCATTCAATATCGTAATCCTCTGATGTGATTGTCAATGGAGAAGGGTCATCGCTAACGTAGAAAGTAAATTCGGAAGTGATACTCCCTGAACATGCTGAAACGCTGGTATTGGAGATACTCAAGAAGACTTCTTCCAATCCTTCATTCAAGTTGTCGATGATGGCCGAGACATTCAAGGTATAGATGCTATCTCCTGCTGGGAAGGTAAAACTGGAAGGGATGGTAGTAAAGTCTATCCCGTTCTGACCAACACCTGTTACACTGAGTTCTACTACGGCTTCAGCTTCTATTCCACTGGTACGGGAGAAGGTCATCACCCCGAAACCGCAATTCTCATAAAGTATCCCATCCAAGGCTGGGCCAATACTGGAGAATAATCCTGCGGAGATGGAAAGACTTGACTGAAAACTTCCCTCTTGAAGGAATACAGCTGAATCAAAGGCTCCATCTAATGCATCACCTATGGCGAGCTTAATGTGATAGGTCTCTCCGCATTGAACCAATGCAAAGGCCTCTAGCACCACGGTCTGACCATCTAAGGCCATATCTTCAATATCGCAGTTGTCTTGGTAATACTCACAGTTGGTACAAGGCCCACTTGGTCCGCCCATCCAGCAGTTTGTGTTGCCATTATTCACGTTATCAATGGTAACAGGAGTCGCAGTTCCTGGGATCAAGGCGATGTTCCTAGACCCTCCAGGGAATCCTGCAGGAGAGGAGAAAGCCCCAGTGATACCTGGTCCTGCAAGGAAGAATCCAAAGGCATCATTGAAGGAGTTCACATATTCAGGGTATTCTTCGGATCCAAAGATGTAGTTGAAGCGCAGGGTATCACCTGTTGGGATGAAATCGAACTCAAGAATCGCTTGGTCATTGATAACCTCGCCTGATAAGAGCTCTAGGTCATTGTCTCCGCCTTGGCCATTGGTAGTCCCAATAGTAGTCTGTTCTCCCACCATCACACTGTCTCCAATGAAATCAACACCTATCACATTCCCAGTGGAAAGGATGATACCACTTTCCAAGTCTATATAAGAGCCATTGCTATCGAAATACCCGCATTGGAGGTTCACGCTACTTGCAGCAGAACCATTGAATGTGATATTACTCGCACTAACTCCAGAACCCAGAAGGACGTTCTGTACATACCATTCCACGGTCTGATTGCTCTCTACGACTAGCTGGGCATAGCCGCCAAGGCTCATCATGGAGAGAAGAAGAAGGGAAGAAAGATGTCGTAAACAGGTCATTTTCAAGGACATGGTCGGAGGTTGATTCTATCAAAAATACGTATTTCTTCTCTTTAACGTGCAAATAAGGCCTTGGTTGGCTGCCTTTTTTGGCCTAGGACTGCTTTCCTAAGGAGGAGAAACTAAGAATCAGCTGGCGAAAAGGGACGCCCTGAACAGAGTTAGAACTCCATCTAAGAAGGTGCTTGGCTCACTCTGCTTTCAATACTTTCTGGATAAAGCGACTTCCATCTTCTACCAATTCTATCAAATAGAGCCCTGACCCTAGGTCACTCATATCTATTGAACCACCTGATAAAAAGCCTTCCTTAAGCAGCGCACCTCGCATATCCATTACGTGATACCTCGCCTTAATAGAGGCGTTTATAATAAATAGATGGTCTTTAACTGGATTCGGATAGAGGGTTATCTGAGGCAGTGGTATGGCGGGTTCATTTACATCTAACACTAAGCCATTCTCATCTAACCTGTATAGAATAATCCCATCAGCATCTTGGCTTGAAGGATTCCTGTAGCGCTCAGCAGCTATGACGGCACCCCCGTCAGATGTGGCGAGAACTTTCTTCATTACATAACGCACATCCAATCCTTCAGTCAAGGTCCTTTGCCAGAGTATGTTTCCTAGGGTATCACACTTGATGACTTTAAGGGCCTTAGCATAGTCCTCTCCTTCAGCTTTAAGATGCACGCCTAGTAGCAGGTCATGATCTTCATTCATATCCAGCCCCCTGAATACAGATCCTGTAGCTGAGGAATCAGGGAATGGGAACATAAAATTAGAACCATTGTCCCAAGGAAAGGTGTATTTGCTAATGGAGATAAAGGATCCTGCACCCTCTGGAGCCATAGTGAAGATTCTATCTCCGTACAACTTCATGGATTGTGACATTACAAGATGATATACCGGATCAAATATTGGAGGATATGAATTGGATATGAAATCCAACTCTGAATCTAAAACATCATATCCTGAGATGTTAAAGCGAGGATAAATAGTTGAACTAAATGGAGGTAGAATCACTTTGCTTAGGAAATTAATATTCCACTCTGGATCAGGAGAATGATATTGACCATCTGAAATATCCCCTAAACCTAAATCTGTGTCCACAGAAATTACACGATATGTGGGGATGCTTTCAAATGCAGTTCCCACATATCGCTGATTCGTTTCATCATAAACGAAGTCAGTCGACATCAAATAGTCATCTTGCAAACCTACTTTCTCCAAGAGATAGGTACTAAGTTCATCTTCTATGCTCAGACGAATGAATACAGCGGAATCATTCAAAAATGGCTCAGGTGCGTAATTAGTGAGGTGACCTGCAATTCCTACATATTCTAAACTTCCATTTCTCTTGACCAGGTTCCCAAGTGCTACATCAGGGAACTGTATATAATCAGTGTAATCGATATTGACACTGTCCAGAATACCGTTGAGGTTATGGTCTAGTCTATAGATGCGCTGATGATAAACCAGATTCATCTCTATCTCAGCCACAGTCACCATAACTAGCTCATCCCCATCCTCAGCTATATCCACGAATATTGCTTGTGTAGCCGATGGATGAACAATCAGCTGGGCGGGGAAATTCAGCAGACTTATAAAAGAGAAGATTAATAAATGGAACCTTTTCATGCTCAATAGTATAGGACGAGGCATTTTATTAGTAACGAAGTTAAAGTTCCTTTTGTCAACCTATGACATGATCTCAAGCATGGATTTCATTTCTGACGCTAACATTCCTCCCATCCGTCAAGCTCCACCATCATCGTATATTTGTTCAACCCTAGAACCCCATTTTATTCCATGAACGATTACATTGAAAAGAACAAGGAACGTTTCATCGAGGAATTGAAAACCCTCCTTCGTGTTCCTTCTGTAAGTGCTGACCCTGCTTTTAAAAAGGACATGCTCCATATGGCCGAGCTCACCAAGCAATCCCTCCTGGATGCCGGTGCTGACATGGCTGAACTCTGTGAAACTCCTGGCTATCCCATCGTATACGCTGAGAAGATGATAGATCCTTCCAAGCCTACCGTGTTGGTCTATGGTCACTATGATGTGCAGCCCGCTGATCCTGTGGAGCTTTGGGACAGCCCCCCATTCGAGCCGGTGGTCAAGGAGGGGAAGATATATGCACGTGGCTCAGCTGATGATAAAGGGCAGTTCTATATGCACGTGAAAGCATTTGAAATGATGATGCGCACTGACTCTCTTCCTTGCAACGTGAAGTTCATGATTGAAGGGGAAGAAGAAGTGGGAAGCAATGGCCTTAGCTGGTTCGTGCCTCGCAATAAAGAGAAACTGAAGGCAGATGTGATCCTAATCTCTGATACATCTCTCATCGCCAATGACGTTCCGTCTATCACCACGGGGCTCAGGGGACTGAGTTACCTGCAAGTGGAAGTGACTGGACCTAAGCGTGACTTACACAGCGGAGTATATGGCGGTGCTGTAGCCAATCCCATCAACGTACTCTGCGATATGATCAGCAGCCTGATGGATAAGGATGGGCAGATTACCATTCCTGGTTTCTATGATGACGTGCAAGTGCTCTCAGCTGAGGAACGCACGGAAATGAATAAAGCTCCGTTTTCCTTAGAAGACTACAAGAAGGAATTGGATGTGAAAGAAGTGAAAGGCGAGAAAGGATATACCACCATTGAAAGAGCCAGCATACGTCCTACCTTGGACGTGAATGGCATCTGGGGAGGATATATAGGCGAAGGAGCGAAGACCGTGCTGCCTGCCAAAGCTTTTGCTAAAATCTCCATGCGCTTGGTTCCTGATCAAGGTTCTGAAAAGATGACCAAGCTCTTCCAGAAACACTTTGAAAGCATCGCGCCTGATTATGTGAAAGTGAAAGTGCATCCGCATCATGGCGGTGAAGCAGTGGTCACGGCTATGGATTCTAAGGCATATAGGGCCGCAAGCAAAGCCATGGAAGAAGCTTTTGGGAAGAAACCCATTCCTACGCGTGGTGGTGGTAGTATTCCTATAGTCGCCTTGTTCAAGAAAGAATTAGAATTGGATTCCATCCTGATGGGATTCGGCTTGGATTCAGATGATATCCATAGCCCTAATGAGAGTTATGGGATCTTCAATTACCTGAAAGGCATAGAGACTATTCCGCATTTCTTCAAGTATTTTGCTCAATGAGAAAACGTTTTTCTTTCAAGTTCGCGCCATTCGTATTGCTCTTTACAGGGCTCTTTTTCTTGTCTTCCTGTCAGGTAGAACAGGTGGAATTTATGGAGCTTAAGAATGTGGTGGTCAAGGATGTGAAGCCTAAGGAAATATACTTAGACGTCACCGCTGTTCTGGATAACCCGAATAGTTTTTCTATCAAGATCATCGACTCGGATTTGGACCTGTATCTTGAAGGAAATAAGTTAGGGAAAGCCACTCTGCTAGAGGAGTTCACATTGGAATCAGGAGAGCAGAAAGCATATGACCTGAAGGTCAAAGCTGTGGGCGATAACATCCAAATGAAAATGCTCCCTGTCATGCTGAGTGCTGCCCTGACCGGAAAGGTCACAGTAAAACTGCAAGGTGATATCACAGGAAGAGTCGCATTAATCAAGAAAAAAGTAAAGGTTGACATCACTCAGGAGGTAAGGTTCAAGAAGGAATTATGAAGTATTCCTTGGTCGTATTCCTCATCCCATTGATGCTTTCCTGTCAATCTCCCCAGAGCTCCATGGACGTTAAAGAAACACATGCCCATACTAACAGACTGAGCAAGGAAACCTCTCCTTATCTCCTCCAGCATCAGCATAATCCGGTGGATTGGTATCCCTGGGGTGAAGAGGCTTTCAAGAAGGCTAAGGATGAGAATAAACTCTTGCTGATCTCCATTGGATATTCTTCTTGTCATTGGTGCCATGTGATGGAACATGAGAGCTTCGAGGACGACTCGGTGGCCAAGATTATGAATGACCACTTCGTGGCTATTAAGGTGGACAGAGAGGAACGCCCAGACGTGGATCAGGTATACATGAATGCCGTTCAACTCATGACAGGCCGAGGAGGATGGCCATTGAATTGCTTCGCTCTCCCTGATGGTCGCCCTGTTTTCGGAGGCACCTATTTCCCTAAGGAACAGTGGCTTGATGTCTTAGGAAAGCTGAATGAAACCTGGAAAACACAGCCTCAGGAGGTGCTGAACTATGCTGAGAAACTCACCGAAGGCGTGAAGCAAAGCGACTTGGTCCAAGTGAATGAGACCGAAGCTGAATTCCAAGTGAAGACTTTGACAGAGACCGTGGAGAAATGGAAATCCAGAATGGATTATAAAGAGGGTGGCCCAGATAAAAGCCCCAAATTCCCTTTACCCAATAATTATCTTTTCCTGCATCGATATGGACACTTGGCGGGTGATCAGAAAGTGCTGGATCAAGTATATCTGACTTTGGATAAAATGGCCTATGGAGGAATCTATGATCAGATCCGTGGTGGATTCTCCAGATACTCCACAGATGAGCTTTGGAAAGCTCCGCACTTTGAGAAAATGCTCTATGATAATGGGCAATTACTTTCTCTGTATTCTGAAGCCTATCAATCGACAAAAAAGGAATTATACAAGGAGGTCGTTTATGACACCTATGATTGGTTGATGGCCGAGATGGTGAGCAAGGAAGGAGCCTTTTATTCTGCATTGGATGCTGATAGCGAAGGCGAGGAAGGGAAGTTCTATGTCTGGTCTGAAGAGGAGCTGAAACAGATTCTTGGTGCTGATTTCGAGTTCGCGAAGAAGCTCTATAATGTCAATGCGAAAGGACGATGGGAACATGGAAACTATATCTTACTTCGTGATGCAAGTGCTGCAGATTTCATCGCAAAGGAGGGAATGACCAGCGCTGAATTCCATGAGCAAAAAGACCGCGTAAATGTGGCACTTCTCAAGCGGAGGGATACGCGCATACGACCTGGATTGGATGATAAGACATTGACATCTTGGAATGCACTCACCATCACTGGGCTTGCTGATGCATCGGTCACTTTCAAGGAGAAGAAATTCCTGGACGCTTCAATCAAGAATGCTGAGTTCATCTGGAAATCACAGCATCGCGCTGATGGCGGATTGAATCACAGCTTTAAGGATGGCAGATCCACTATCAACGGATATTTGGAAGATTACAGCTTCACTGCGCAAGCATTCATCTCGCTCTATCAGGCTACATTGGATGAGGTTTGGCTTGAACGCGCTGAGGCCTTGACAAGCTATGCTTTGAAGCATTTCCATGATTCTGCTTCTGGGATGTTCTTCTTCACATCAGACGAGGACCCACCCTTAATCACGCGTAAAATGGAGATAGATGACAATGTTATTCCGGCTTCTAATTCGAGCATGGCACATGTGCTGCATACCCTCGGAACGTATTATGACCGCAAGGAATGGATAGATCTTTCCTTGAAGATGTTACATAATGTCCAAGAGCGCATCCCTGAATATGGCGGTGGTTTTTCTAACTGGGCTATGCTCATGTTACATGAGGTATATCCTTATTATGAATTGGCTGTGATGGGAAAGGATCCAGAAATATTGGTCCAGGAATTCTCAGAGGAATTCATCCCGAATAAACTCTTCATGGGGGCGAATAATGACAAATCAAAAATCCCTCTGCTCGAGTATAAATTTGTGCAAGGGGAGAACATGATTTATGTCTGTGTTCAGAAGAGTTGTAAGATGCCTGTGAGCACTGTCAAAGAAGCGCTGAAGCAAATCTATTAGACGAGTTTCTTAGGATCCTTGGCCAAGAATTCTTTCAAATAGAAGGGCTCGAAATAAGCCACATCCTCGAATTGCTTTTTTTCAAAAGCTTGATGTGCCAATGCAGCCATAGACCATGCAGCTGGAATGACTTCTTTAATGAAAAATGCATTTTCATTTCCTTCAAAAAGATGCCTGCATTTCTCCATGCCATCTCCGAAGAAATAGACGGGACCTTGGGCTAGTTCAGCCATAAAGGATTGCTCATCTAGCACCAGTGCTTTTACGTTAGAAATCAAAGCTAGAACAGGGGAATAGGATGCAGAGTAAACCTCCATCCTTCGTGCATCGATCATAGGTCTTAGGAGCGCGTCAGAAGGTATTTCTCCTTGTTCAATTGCATGTGCTGCCATGATCCTTAGCGTGTCTATGCTGATTAATGGAATGCCTCTAGCATAACAGATTCCCTTCACGGCACTCACGCCTATGCGCAGTCCTGTGTATGAGCCAGGTCCTTTTCCTATCGCCACGGCATCAAGGGAATCCCATGGAATATTGGCTTCATCCATGACTTTTTGTAAGAGGATGTGCAGCTGTTCAGCATGTGAGAACCCATCTTCATGGATGATGGTCTTAGAGATGACCTCAGCATCTTGGATTAAGGCTGCACTGCATGCCTTGGTAGAAGTATCTGTGCAAAGGATCAGGCTCATTCCTCCTTCTCGTCTTCTTCCCCAATCTTCACAGCCATACCTTGCTCTAGCTCTCTAGATACAGTTGCATAAGGACCTGAGATTACCCTATCGCCTTCTTTCAATCCACTGAGAATCTCTATGTAACGGCTGTCTTGGATGCCTGTCGTCACCACACGGATACTTGCCTTGCCATCCTCCATCACGAAGACCACCTCCATAGGTTTTAAATCAGCAGCATTTTCGCGGGCTTCTTTTCTACGCTCCATACGTTCTTTGAAAGAGTCAGCTTTGCTCGTATCAGTGCGTGTTGTCACAGATTCTATTGGCACGCTTAAGACATTCTGCTTGGAATCCGTAGTGATATCCACCGTAGCTGACATTCCTGTGCGAAAAGGATTACTCATACCATCTTGATCCTTTGTCAGATCAGCATAGGACTCAGGGAGGATCCTGATCTTCACAGAGAAATTCGTGATTTGATCCGTGCTCATCACTCCGCTGGTATTGGATGCAGCATTAGAGATCTCAGTCACTACTCCTTTGAATTTCCTGTCCAGATATGCGTCTACTTCTATGGATGCTGTATCGCCCATAGCTACTCTTACAATGTCACTTTCATTCACCTCTACATCTACTTCCATCAGGTCTAACTTAGACACCCTCATGATCTCAGTTCCTATGGTCTGTATAGTTCCTAGAACGGTCTCTCCTTCTTCAACTCTCAGTGCCGTGATGACCCCATCATTAGGAGCGTAGATGCTCGTGCGTCCAAGGTTATCACGAGCTTCTTTCTCCGTAGCCTCAGCACTCCTGACAGAATATTGGGCTCCGCTAACGGTCTCTAGTGCAGCAGTGCGTTCAGCTTGTGCGACCAAGAATGTCGCATCAGCCTGATCCTTCTCTGCTTGGGAGGTCACTCCTTGAGCGAAGAGGTCTTTACTGCGCTGATAGTTCTTCTCTTCATTGATAAACTGGGCTTCGGCTTGTGCAGCTCTGGCACGGGCATTTGCATAATTGGCACGGCTATTATTTGCTGTGGCAACAGCACGGCTCAGATTGGCGTCCAAGAGGTCTGGATTCAAGGTGATGAGCAGGGCTCCTTTCTTCACTTCATCTCCTTCTTTCACATGAACGGTCTTCACTTTCCCGCTCACTTCAGGGCTGATCTTCACATCTATTTCAGGCTGTATCTTACCGTTGGCAGATACCAATTCGACCAGATTCCTTTTCTGGACATCTTCTACCTTGATTTCTTTCTCATCTCCCTTATTGCAGGAGCCCAAGAGAAGGAGAAAGGTGAATACTAAGAGGAGTGATTGATAGGGTCTCATTTTCGCTGGCTTAAAGGTCAATGGTCTTGCCCATATAGAAATCAATGATGGTCAGCTTGAACAGCAGGTCATATCGCGCTCTGATTAATTGGGTCTCGGAAATAGAGAGTCGGGATTTGGCATCATTGAATTCTACCGGATTGATCATCTGCTGTTCGAATCTGCGCTCGGCATTCTCGAAATTCAGACGAATGGCATCCACTGAGCGTTGGGCTGCATCATAGCTGCGCCTAGCGGCCAATGCATCTGCATGGGACTGTTGCACATCCTGGAGCAACTGGTTCTTCACTCCTTGTTCATTCAATTTGGAGAGCTCATAATTCAACTTCGCTCTTGCAAGGTCTGAACTCACTTGATACCTATTGAAGAGCGGGATGGTCAGGCTCAAACTGAGCGATTGATTGAAGTTATCCCCCAATTGGGCATTGAAATCCTTGGTCTCAAAGCTGGGATAATCGGCTGTGAGGGTGACTACTTCCTCCCCAGAATTCTCTACTATGCCTATGGGGCGAGTACCGAACTGCAGATCTCCTACGCCTATGATATTATTCCCTGAATATCCTGAACCCAGGGAACCGCTCATGGTGATATAAGGGCTGCGCCCTCCGCGAGCTATATCCAGACCTATGTCGCTGCTTCCTACGCGGTGGGCGGCCGCTTTTATCTGAGGCAGTTGACCGCTTGCAATGGAATAGATGACCATGGGGGATAAGATTTCTTTATCCAGGTCCATCAAACTGATATCAGGCCCGGCCAATTCGAATGTGGCAAATTCTTCAGGGCTCAAGAGTAAAACAGTGGAGAGACCCAGCTTGCTGATGATGACATTATTCTCTGCATTGGTCAAGGCCAATTGATCGCTGGCCAATTGGGATTCAAGGTCGTAAAGATTATTTCTCGCTGATTGACCCACATCTACCATGCGTTTCATGCGATTTACTTGACGTTGGCTGATGGCCACTTGCTCGATGGCGGCCTTTTCTTGTTCTTCAAAGAGCAGGATGCTGAGAAAGGTTTGTGCTACGAAGAGGGAGATGTCATTCTGTGCCTTTTTCAGGTCCTCTTGGCTTGCCATTAAATCCACCTTGCCCATCTTTATATTATTCTGAAGGGTAAGACCTCTGAATAAAGTGACATTGCTTGAAAGGAATAAGTTGTTATTCCTTACACGATCGGTAGCGAACTGATTGGTGAACGGGTCAATGGTCTGTCCCCAATTATAACCATGAGTGGCACCAGCGTTCATGCTAGGGAGCAGATTGTACCAATTCTGCTTTAAGTTCACCTCACTGATCTCTTGATTCAATTCTCCACGTTGGATGTCGATGTTCTTTTCTAAGGCCGTGACAATGCATTTGCGCAGCGTCCAATCATCTTGGGCAGAGCCAGAAATGCTGACAAGTAGAATGAGTATGCTAAAGGTCTTCCGAGGATTCAATACAAAGGGTGTTAAAGCGAAGGACCGCAAAAATAAGAACTAGCGGATACATGCCAGCCTAGCTTGTACAAGCGGTGATGCCATGCTATGAATGGAATCGTTTCAGGATTCTGCCGTCCAAGTAGTGCCTTCAGGCCCATCCTTCAAGCTTACCTTGATAGCGGCCAGCCGATCTCGGATAGCGTCAGATAAAGCAAAGTCCTTGTTTTCACGGGCATCTTTGCGCAGCGCGATCAGAACATCCATCAAGGAAGACCCCAGGGTATTTTCATCTGTATTGGAAGACTCTTCTTCTATACCCATAACCTTGAAGAGATAATCCTGTGTCAATTGAATGAGGCCATCCTTGCTCTGCTGGTCTATTTTCAATTGACCTGCCTTGATGAGGTTCACTTGCTTCACCACATCGAATAGTACTGAGATGAGGATGGGGGTATTGAAGTCATCGTTCATGGCTTGCTCGCAGCGGGTCCTGTATAAGGCGACATCTATGTCTGAAGACATAGAGACTTCAAGACCCTGAAGATCATTATGTCCGATCATCATGCGCTGATGTGCTTTCTCAGCAGCTTGAAGAGCTGTATTGGAGAAATCCAATGTGCTGCTGTAGTGACCCATGAGCATGAAGAATCTCACACACATGGCCGAGTATCCTTTATCCAGGAGTTTATGGGCTCCCGTGATCAATTGCTCTGGAGTGAATCCATTGCCCTCTGACTTGGACATCTTACGACCATTGACGGTGAGCATATTGGTGTGGATCCAATAATTCACAGGTTTTTTTCCTTGAGCGCCTTTATTCTGAGCGATCTCACATTCATGATGCGGGAATTTAAGATCCATTCCGCCACCGTGTATGTCGAAGGTTTCTCCGAGGTATTTTCTGCTCATGACCGAGCACTCCAGATGCCAACCGGGAAAACCTGATCCCCACGGAGAGTTCCATCGCATGATATGCTGAGGCTCTGCTTTCTTCCACAGCGCGAAGTCTAGTGGATTCTTCTTATCAGCTTGGCCATCCAAGTCTCTTGAATTGCTCATGAGATCATCAAGCTTACGCCCAGAGAGTTCACCATAAGGTTCATTCTCAGCATACTTGAGTACATCGAAGTAGACAGAGCCATTCATCTCATAGGCCAAACCCTTCTCGATCAGCGTAGCGGTCATTTCTATTTGCTCTATGATGTGAGCGGTGGCGGTGGGCTCTATACTTGGAGGGAGGATGTTGAAGATGCGCATCACGTCATGGAACCCATTGGTATATCGCTGTACCACTTCCATGGGCTCTAGCTGCTCAAGCCGCGCTTGTTTCGCTATTTTATCTTCTCCTTCATCTATGTCGCCAACGAGATGCCCCACATCTGTGATGTTGCGAACGTATCTCACCTTGTATCCAAGGAAAATCAGGTATCGGTACATCACATCGAATGAAAGGAAAGTGCGCACATTTCCCAGATGCACGTCAGAATATACTGTAGGGCCGCATACATACATGCCCACGTGCCCAACGATAAGAGGTTTGAATTGCTCTTTGTTCCCTGTTAAGGTGTTCTGAATGAATAGCGGTCCTATCATTGAGCAAAGAAAAGACTTTGGAGCATTGTTCTGATCAAGAAAAAAATATGTTCAACGATCAGCTTCTACTAATGGGGCCAGGCCAATGAATTTCCCATCGCGATAAACTTCTATCTGTTCCAATATCCCATCAGGCGAGTAGCTATACCACTTGCCATCCCAGAGGCGGCCATTCTTGAAATAGCCTTTCTGCGAGATCAGGCGGTCTTTATTATAGAGAATATTGTCACCTGTGTGATTGAATACTGAAATGTTAGGCTTATCCTCGCTTACACTGGAACTCTGCTTATTGGCCACTGCAATTTCTTCTTTGACTTGGACTTGTTTGGTGACCATAGTGAATTCTTGGATAGATCCTTCCTTCAGTTTTCCTCCGGTGTAATCCTTGGTCTCTTGTATGTCTCCGTTGGCATAATATCGTCTCATAATGCCTTCTTCCATGCCATTGCGGATATATACTTCAAGCTCTGTTTTGCCATTCTCATGGTAGTAGAATTGTTGCCCATTACGGACGCCATTATCATCGAAGACGAAAGCTTGTGACTTTGCTCCATTGCTATGGTATCGCGCGAATATTCCGATGTTCTTATTATAGGACCAGGTTCCTTTCTCCTCATTGATTCCTGAGGGATAATAGGTGCTATATGGACCGTTGGGGATATTGTCTTTATAGGTAATCTCGCTTTGAATCTTGCCATTGGAATAGTAGCGTTTCCAAAGGCCTTGTTTTTTATTGGACAGATAATCCCCCTCCTCGATTACTTGCTCAGAGGCAAAGCCTGGCGTAGGTTTCATGGATCCATTGATAATCCAATAGCCGGTTCGTCTGCCTTGTGCGTCCAAGGCATTGATGTCATCTGCATCTATGTTTGCTGATATGGTCCCTGCTAAACTTAGCAGCAGAACTAAACTGGAAATACACTTCATCATCCTCACATTTTTCTCTTGTCACCGGAGTAATCACTCCACACGTGTATACGGGAGAAAAAGGGGGAGGGTTACACTTTTTGAAGACTGCTTACACCACGTATCATGGTATTGACCAATCCTTTCAGGTCTAGTTCGCTTTTCCAGCCCCAGTCAGCACTAGCGACCGAATCATCTATCTTCTCTGGCCAAGAGGCTGCTATTGCATCCCTGAAATCAAGGGAATAGCTCATCTTGAAATCGGGTAAAGTATGCTGTATCTCAGCCGCTAACTCCTCAGGGGAGAAAGTCAATCCCGAAATATTATATGAAGTCCTCACTTTCACTTGATCTGAAGGAGTATCCATGAGCTTCAAGGTGGCTTTGATCGCATCATCCATGTACATCATGGGTAAGCTGCGTTTTGGCCCCAGGAAACAGGTGTAACTTCCTTCCTCAATGGCCTTATGGAAGATTTCTACGGCATAATCAGTAGTGCCACCTCCCGGCATGCTCTTATAGCCTATGAGTCCAGGGTAACGCAGGGAACGCACATCTACACCATATCGGCTGTGATAATAAGCGCACCAATGCTCTCCTGCCAACTTGCTTATGCCATATACAGTGGTGGGTTCTAAGACTCCGATTTGCGGTGTGTTCTGTTTCTCTGATGAGGGTCCGAATACTGCTATAGTACTGGGCCAGAATACTTTATCAATTAATCCATCCTTGGCCAGATCAAGAACAATGAAGAGACTTTTCATGTTCAGATCCCAGGCTTTATGAGGCATCTTCTCTGCTGTGGCTGAAAGCATCGCGGCCATCAGATAGACTTCAGTGATATTCAATTCCTTCACACAGGCTCGGATTCCTTCTTCATCCAAGGCATTGAGCACTAGGAATGGACCCTCGTTGGATGATTCTCCTGTTCGAATATCAGAGGCGATGACCTGATCCGTCCCATGTTGCGCTCGTAATGCTCTGACAAGCTCGGTGCCGACCTGTCCCAAAGCACCTATGATGAGTTTCTTTCCCATGATTCTGATTTATAGCCACACAGGCCTTATAATTCTTGAACGCTTGATAGAATCTGGCCCAACTGTTCTTTCAATTCGAGATAGCCTTCCTCCATCAGGATATTATTTTTCACCACTACATCACAGCTTGTGCGATGCGGTAATAGATAGGAATGGAATGCTGGCTCAACATGATGCTCCCATTGGTACCTCACACACTCTTCCTTATACCCTCGTTCTGTACCGTCCCTTTTTATCCTGCGCTGTAACCTCACTTCTTCATGGGCCTCTAAGAATACCTTCATATCCATCTTCTGACATAGGGCTGGATAATGGAACACGAATAGACCTTCTATCAAGATGATGGGTTTCGGACTCAATCTTACTTTCTGTGTCTTGCCATGCTTATTATTGAAGAGATAACGGGAGATATGGACCTCTTTCCCTGAGAGCAAATCAGCTACATCAGCAAGCATACCTCGTTGGTCAATGGCCAACGGAAGATCGAAATTCACCATTCCTTGATCGTCCTTTTCCTGTTGCTCGATAGGTAGGTAATAATCATCTTGAGAGATGATGGTCACTTGTTGCTCGCCTAGGTCTTCTTGGATCTTACGAAGGAGGGAAGTCTTTCCTGACCCGCTTCCCCCAGCTACACCTATTAGGAATCTGCGTGGCATCTCAGGCTGAGATCAGATTGAGTAAAGATTCTAGAATAATGGTCCCGTCTTCATTGTTCAACATAGGGTCGGCAGCTCGCTCAGGATGGGGCATCATCCCGAATACATTTTTCTCCTTGTTACAGACACCGGCTATGTTCTCCAATGAGCCATTAGGATTAGATGCCTCATTGATATTACCCTGCTCATCACAGTATCTGAAGATCACTTGATCGTTGTCATTGAGAGCCCTAATCGCATCTGCATGATCGAAATACTTTCCTTCACCATGAGCGATAGGAATCTTCAACACCGTCTCTGTGGAGATAGGAGCGCTTATAGATGCAGTCCTTGACTGGGCTTTCAGAAAGACATTCTTACAGATGAATCTCTGAGTGTTGTTATGCAATAATGTCCCAGGAAGCATGGCCGCTTCACATAGGATCTGGAATCCATTACAGACTCCGAGTACCCTGCCCCCTTTCTTGATATGGGTCAGCACTTCTTCCATTACTGGGGAGAATCTGGCGATAGCTCCTGAGCGTAGATAATCCCCATATGAGAATCCGCCAGGAAGGATGATAAGGTCAGCGCCCTTGACATCGTGTTCCTTATGCCATAAACGCTCTACAGCCTTTCCTGTGAGCTTTTCCATGACATGGATCATGTCCTCATCACAGTTAGAACCAGGGAAGACCACTACTCCGACTTTCATCTGCTATAATTCTTGGTTTGACGCTATAAAGGTAGCCTTTAGAAAGATCACGAAGCCGACCAAATAAAGGCGATGCTCATGAAGGCCCAAAGAAGGAATAAATAGGACTCCCAGCGAACTTTGGAATTCAGCATGAATTCCAAGCAAAGCAAACAGAGGGCGGGTATCATCGCAAGATGAGGAGCTGGTCCATACCCCAATAAGGATGAGAGGATGCCCATTCCCAGACAAATTCCCACCATAGAAAAACCAGAACGGATTAACATACGCCTGCGCACTTGTCCGGTGCCCATGACATTGAAAGACAGATATAGATTGTAAAGCAGCGCCCCCAAGGTCACCATGAGATATAGGATTAAAAACAAGCCACCTTGCGCCCCAACCTGGAGCGGCTCTTCATTCTGTATCAAGCTTTGAGGTATATATTGCCAGTCTGACAAATAAGCTACCTGAGCGTATATGAGGAAGGGAATCATGAAACCTATCAGGGAGAGAAGAAGCACCCTGATATTCAATAATGCATGGATGAAAGCAATGGACAAGAAGAGGACCAATAAAAGGCCATAAATGGGGTTCAATAAAGAGGCAAAGGCTATAATCAATCCGCTATCGAAAGCTGCTCTGAGCAATGAGCCTGTGCTTATTGCACTGAAGGTCCTTATGAGGAATAAGAGTTGGATGCTTATGGCCAAGAGCTCCACTATTCCATTGATATTGAGCAGACAGATAGAAGAGAGGAAGATGAAGGGATAAAGCGAGAGACGCTCTCCTGTGCGCATGATATTGGTCACGTCTATAAGCTTTCTGAACAGGAAAGCATTGATGATGAGGAGCACAATGGCCAATACCTGAAGGATACTATGACTCAACCCAAAGGGTCCTGTTCCTTCCAGACTGAAGCTTGAATAGAAAGGAACAGCCCATATCAGCAGAGCAAAGCCTAAGCTCAGAAGCAGAAAGGGGAGGGGGGCACATCTATAGAGGTCTCTTAACATGACATGATAATGGTGACAAAGGACAATATTATCATTAGTTTTGCCATTGGAAATAATCCAGATTCTTATGACTGACTTAGCTTACGCTCTCGGGGACCTCTTCCAGTGGACTTTTGGAATCCTTATTGCCTTGGACAATTGGCCTAATTATCTGTTCATAGTGATGGGGATAGCTGGTATAGCATACTGGTTGAACCTTCAGAGGAAATACAACATAGCTGCTAAGCAAGACGGTAAACTACTCTAAACTACTGAGTTCATAGCCTATATCACTCCGATAGTAGGCCTTTTCATATTTTATCTTCCCAACATTGCGGTAAGAATGGGCAATGGCTTCTTCCAAGCTGGGAGCTACCGAGGTCACTGTCAATACACGGCCACTCGTGGTCAACACCTTCCCATTCTCTGAGCGAGTTCCCGCATGGAAGACCATAGAATGTTCATCCACTTCGTTCAATCCGCTTATTAGCTTTCCTTTCTCATAGACTTCAGGATAGCCTCCAGAGACCATCATCACTGTGGTGGCCATGCTCTCAGAGATCTTCATGGTTTCTTGACCCAGCTTTCCTTTACCCAGCGCAATGAAATGAGCCAATAAATCTGACTCTATCCTCGGAAGCACGGCCTCTGTCTCAGGGTCTCCCATTCTCACGTTATACTCTATCACCTTTGGTTCATCGCCTACTCTCATGAGACCTATAAACAAGAATCCTTCATACGGAATACCATCTTTTTGAAGGCCTTTCAAACTGCGTGCGATGACCTTCTCCTTCACCTTCTGCATGAATACCACATCAGCGACAGGCGCGGGGGATAGCGCACCCATTCCACCTGTATTAAGACCTTGGTCTCCATTCCCAATGCGTTTATAGTCCTTGGCCGTGGGCAGCAGTAAGTACTCTATTCCGTCAGTGAGGATGAATACGGAGAGCTCGGTCCCGGTAAGGAATTCTTCAATGACCACTTTGGATCCAGCAGCCCCAAATGGACCGTCAAGAATGATCTCCCGCAGTTTTTCTTTGGCTTCTGATAGTTCATCGAGGATCAATACGCCTTTCCCCGCGGCAAGCCCATCTGCTTTGAGCACATAGGGCGCATTCAGGGTCTCTAGATAAGCGTAACCTGCTTCCAAGTTCTTAGCCTCAAAAGTCTTGTACGCTGCGGTGGGGATATCATTCCTGATCATGAATTGCTTGGAGAAATCTTTACTTCCTTCAAGCGCTGCTCCATTCTTCCTAGGGCCGATAACGGTGACATGGATACTGCGTGGGTCGGATTTGATCGCATCATGGATTCCATTGACTAGGGGGCCCTCAGGACCAACGAAAACAAGGGAGATATCATTTTTCAATATGAAATCTATGACTGCCTCATTATCCAAGATATCCAAGGCATGATTGCTTCCAATACTGGCAGTGCCAGGGTTTCCAGGAGCTATGTGCAAATGGGTCAACAAAGGGCTCTGAGCGATTTTCCAAGCCATGGCATGTTCTCTGCCACCAGAACCAAGGAGAAGTACCTGCATCTATTCGATTTTGAATCAAAGGTAGGACTTCGCAGGATGCGACCTTCCTTGTAACTATTCACATTGTCTAGCGTAGAAATACTGTATTAAACAGACCAGACCATTGGAGCTATTTGAAAAGAAAGTCCTGCGAAATAATGCTCAGGCAAGCAATATTATCTGTGCACTCTATGCGTGGAATACCCTGATCATGGGCGATTCCGTCTTTGGGGCAGAGCAAAACTCGATAGTTTTTCAGATGAACACGGAGCCGAACAATAAAGCTATTTACAAGCTAGAGACTTATCATACCCATCTGCGCGCTTGAGTCAGAGGATTACTCATATCATCTCAGCGCTCCTTCTGCTGCTCTTGAACTTGGATTCAATTCAAGGAGCTACCATTGGTTCCCAATACAATGGATATTGGTATACCGTCAATGCATGGGCTGGTGCTTCCAATCCTTTCTTGCTGACGGCTGCTTATTCGAATGGGGCCACCTTGACCCCGGATATTACTCCTCTTGCAGCTTTATGTCAGAGTATCACCTCAGGCAGTGAGAACGATGGACAGCTAGGCATCACCTCATCCATAGTCGATATCTGGAGTAATAGAGCGTGTATCTTTAATGCCTTGTATCCGGACCAGTATGATTTTGACTGCATCGATGCTCTTAACTCTGCGAATGTGACATTAGCAGATGTATTCCTGATCGGAAATAACAGAACATGTGTTGCACAGGAGAGTGTCCTCAGTACTGAGGCATCTTTTTATTGCCAGACGAAATTCGATATTGAACCGAATGTAAGGTTCACTGCGCCTGTCCCTTGCAAGATAGGTATGCTCCCTAATAACACAGCGTATTTCCATTACAATCCTAAATGGCAAGGACTTTTATATGCCAAGGGTTCCGCGGCTGTCATTAAGAATGCACACTTCAATGGAATGAGCAGGGACCTGAGTATGGAAGTAGATAGTCTCATGCAGATTGCTGGCCTATACGCTCGTTCTTATTTCATAGAATCTAATGGCTTCAAAGATCAACAGACCTTCAATAGCAGAATCTCAGACCTAGCTCTGATCATTGATACCTTTCTCCAGACTGATACTGTCCAAGACACAGAGGATCCGGTTGCAATTTGTCAAACAACTACATTGATCATAGAGGGAGGACCAGTGACCTTGAATCCGACTGCTATCAATAACGGAAGTACAGATAACGAGGGGATAAGCAGTATGACTGTGAATCCTTCATATTTCAATGCTCCGGGAACATATGCGGTGACTCTTACCGTATACGATGCCGCTGGAAACAGCGCTCAATGCACGGATAGCGTCAACGTCATAGACACTGAACCACCAGTCTGTCAAACTCAGGATATTACAGTGAATTTGAACAGTTCGGGTGCTGTGAGCATCACTCCTGCGAGCATTGATAATGGAAGCACAGATAATGGGACCATTGTGAGTTACTCCATTGATATCTCTGATTTTAATTGCAGCAACATCGGGCCTAACACAGTGACATTGACATTGACTGATGAGGATGGGAATCAGTCCTCCTGCTCGGCAATTGTGACCGTAGAAGACACTATAGCTCCAATCATCTCGTCTTGTCCAACAGATACTTTGATCTCATCCACTATAGGTGAGTGTGGGATAGATGGAGCTCTGGTGACACTTGATTCACCTATTGCATATGATGGATGTGGTTCAGTGACCATCACGTATGATGCTCCAGCATATTATCCCGAAGGAATCACTTCAGTTACTTGGAACATTGCAGATCAATATGGAAATGAATCATTTTGTTACCAAAACGTACAAGTGATAGATGATTCAGGCCCCATAATCGATTCTTGTCCTTCTGACATTGCTGTGGATAATGACCCTGGAATATGTGGAGCAGTGGTTTCGTATACGCTTCCAAGTTCTGCTGAGACATGCGACTCAGTCACGGTCGTATTGATTGAAGGAATTGCGAGTGGTGAAGAGTTCCCCTTGGGGGACACATACGTGCGCTATCATTTGATAGACGAGGGAGGAAACATTTCTACTTGTGCATTCAATGTAGCAGTCACTGACACTGAATCCCCAGTCATTGCTGAACCAAAACAGATTATCATCATGGGAATCTCTGATGAATGTGGTTCAACAGTTTCTTATGCTGATCCTCAGGCTACTGATAATTGTCCTGGACTGACCACTGTCCAAACGGATAATACGGGACTTTCTAGCGGAGATATATTCCCAACGGGCACTACCACACTTTGTTACTTGAGCACCGATGCTAGCGGAAACTCAACGGAACTATGTTTTGATGTCCTCATCACGGATAATGAATCACCTATAGTCACTGCATGTCCTGATGATATCACAATTCCAGCGCAAACTGGAAATTGTTCTACAGTCTATTCTATTCCTTCTCCTATAACGGAAGATAACTGCGGGACTACCATCATGAGCAATGATGCTCCAAGTGCTTTCCCAGTAGGGCAGACCATAATCACATGGACCATCACTGATGGGTCAGGAAATACAAGTCTATGCAGCTATGCTGTATATGTATTCGATGAGGAACTTCCTTTGATAGACTGCCCTGATGATGTGATCTATATAGCTGCATTTAATGAATGTGAGGTATTTCTAACAGTTCCATTGCCAGTTGTTTCAGATAACTGTGGCGTATATACAGTCTGGAATGACTTCAATAATGGCCCAGATGCTTCAGGTATATTCCCATTGGGAACGACTATAATCACTTGGCATGTTCTGGACATTCACGGAAATGAGAACGCATGCATTATGAGCGTGACTATAGAAACACCAGGTGAACCCCAGATAACATGTCCTTCTGATATCAATATGAATAATGAGCTTGGCCTGTGTGGTGCTGAGGTCAATGTGTCTGCAGTATTCCTTAAGAATCCATGCAGCATGGTTTCAGTGATTAATGATTTCAATGGAACGGATGATGCAAGCGGATTCTATCAAGTTGGCCAGACCAACGTGATTTGGACAGTTACGGATATCACGGGACATACTGCAACGTGCACCATGTTGGTCACCTTAACTGACTCTGAAGCCCCGGCCATAACTTGTCCTGATGACATCACTCTGCCTAATGATCCATGGGAGTGCGGTGCCTTGGTTGATTATCAGCTTCCAAGTGTCTTTGATAATTGCGGCATAGACCAACTCATATTGCAAGAAGGACCTTTTGAAGGGACTATGTTCAATGTTGGGGGCACTTTAGTTATCTATCAGGTCAATGACCTAAATGGCAACAGTAATAGATGCAGTTTTGAAGTGACTGTCTTCGATAATGAAAGCCCAAGTATCTATTGTCCTGAAAACATTGTCCAAGCAGATAGCATGGTCTACTATAGCTATCCAGGCTTTGTAGATAATTGCTACATTGAATTGATGCTGCTATCTGGACCGGATACGGGGGCTGATTTCGATCATGGAAATACCCTGGTGACATTCGCTGCTGTGGATCTTTATGGAAATATAGATACATGCTCCTTCAATGTCCTGGTCAACACACCACCTCTTGCTCAAAATGACACATTGGTCATTTTTGAATCAGGGGATATAGTGACCATTGAAATATTGAATAATGATTATGATCTGGATGGAGATAGTATCTTCATAGCCAGTATCATCTATGGCCCAGAATGGGCAACTATTGAAAATTCTCTGCTATACTATGACCTTCCTGATAATGACTGTGGCCTTGACTCAGTGGTCTATGTGCTTATGGACGAATATGGAGCTACCGATACAGCTACTGTTTATGTGGAGCTGACCTGTCATCCTGCAGTTTTCGTCCCTGAAGGATTCTCACCGAATGGAGATGGAGTGAATGACGTGTTGCGCATCCTGGGATTACATGAATATCCTAACAATACATTGACGGTGTACAATCGATGGGGACATGAAGTTTATAGTGCTAAGAGCTATAAGAATGATTGGGATGGACGATCAGAGGCTCCGATGACTTTAGGCAAGACGTTGTTGCCCAGAGGAACGTACTTCTATCTTCTTGAACTTGAAGACCCATCCCAAAAATCGATGAAGGGATTCATTTACATGAACCCGAAATAGGGTAGTAATGGGACATAGATTTGAACGGCTGACCTTGGTTGATATGAAAGGCCTTGAAACTCTATGAACCTCTGTGCTTATAATTAGGGAACTCGGACCATAGTTCGAACGGACCTATTAAATTCATCAAAGCAATAGAAGTCCTAATAAACAGGAAAGGAGCTTAAGAAGAAAAACAGCAACAAAGGCAATAAATGCAGGTCTTTGAACATCATTTTTCTTTTAATTGCCGTCCTAGGAGCGTGTTTAACAACATGGAAGCCTATTCCTATTCTTTCTATTCAGGAAAGGTATCAGATGACTTTAGTCCCTTTTATTTCAGTCATAAGGTTTCAAATAGCATGGTCTTCATGCCGACTGAATCCCACACTTACATAACATGTAATGGCTCCATTGACATATACGTAATAGGAGGTGCTAGTCCACATACTTAGGAAGGGGACAAGGATGGGGCATGTGAAAAAACGAGTCTCAAGGTGCACTTGGTTTGACCTAAGACTGAGATTGCAAGCGATGCTAATGCATAAGGATTCACTTACTGTTCCTGTCACTCAACCTGCAGCATGAGCCGTGGCAAGGAGTTCACCCGCACAACCTGTGGCATTTTGAATAATGGAACAGCTCCTGCAACGCCCAGCTGAGATCCAGAACCATACACATACGAATAGTCGAATGAGTGAGTTGAGGATCTTCAATAAATGGGACACAGGGCATATGAGTGAAAAGATTCTCAGAATGATTGGGACAGAAGGTCCGAGGCCAAGATGACTGTCGGTGAAACAATATTACCACGAGGAACGTATTCTACCTACTGGATCTTCATGATCCTAGAGTAAGACCAATGAAAGGGTTACTAAACATTAACCCTACGTAGAAGGAGCCATTTACTGCTGTGGAAAAGAGGAGGAGATATATAAAATCAGGTTTCGTGGTGCTGGTTGTGGTCATGAGTTCAACTTATGCATGGGCACAGCAGGAGGCCATGAATGCCCAATTCATCTTGAATACGATGACTGTGAATCCAGGCTATACAGGATATAAGGAAGTGCAGAGCTTCACTATGGATCATCGCTCGCAGTGGGTAGGATTTAAAGGTGCTCCTGTCACCAACAGCTTGAGTTTCGACATGGCCTTACCGCAAAATAAGGAAGTGGCATATGGAGGTAACTTGATGCATGATAAAATCGGGCCTACCAGTGAAATTTCATTCTCAGCTAATCTTGCTTACAGATTCTATGTTAACAGGAAAGATCAACTAAGCATTGGCTTGAAGGCCTATGCCGGACTCTTCCAAGCTAATTTCACTGGATTGGATCTCACTTCAGAAGTCTTTGGTCAGGAAGACATCAATTTCTCCTATGATCCTTCTAATGAGCTGATATTGAACTTCGGTGCAGGGGCCTTTTATCACAGTGAGGATTATTTCATAGGACTATCCAGCCCAAGGATGCTTAAGAACCGTATCGATAATAGCAACCTGGAGACCTATAATACCATAAGAGGAAGAACTGAACCTACGTATTACCTGATGGGCGGGTATAATTTCCATTGTAACATGTGGCTTGATTTCCAACCGGCTTTATTGACAAAGGCGAGCATGGGAACTCCCTTGTCCATAGCTCTCTATGGAAGTTTCCTAATGAAGTCCAAATTGAGACTGGGTGGCTTTTATACCATCAATGAGTTAGGCGGAGTTATGATCCAACTCCAGGTCTCTGAGAAATTCAAAATGGGATATAGCTTCGATGTGGCTGCCAATGCACTGATAAGATCCAATCTTGGAAGCCATGAAGTCGGATTGAGTTATGAGATGAAAACATTCAGAAAGCGTATTGTTTATCCAAGACGTTTCTAATGCACTGACGAGTAAGAAATTTTGAGTGCTATGAGAATGAATTATAAATATTTGTTGATTATTTTAATGATTTTATCGCCTTTTCTGAGTTCTTCTCAGATTAAGAAGGGAGATTATTTCTTCGAGAATTATGAATATGGCTATGCTTTGATGGCCTATGAATTCGCTTATAACGAACAACTCATTCAGAATCCTTTCGTTGCACGAAAAATCGCACTTACACAGCGTATGCTGGGGAATATGAAGGAGTCAATGAAATGGTATGGAAAAGCATTGCACAAGGATGACAGCAATACTATTGACATGCTCTACTATGCTGAAGCATTGAAATACGAAGGAAATTATGAAGAAGCTATCAAATGGTATCGTAGATACAATCTTAGAGTTCCAGATGACAGAAGGGCAGCATATCAGTTAGAGAATAATAATTTTATCAAAGACTTCTATAAAGACTCAGCACTCTATAGCTTTAAGAACTTGCAGGTCAATACTGAGAATACTGAATTCGGAATAAGTAAGTGCAATGGTAAATACCTCATTTCATATGTGGGGCTGGCCAACCCTGAACTAGGTTCTAAATACAACAAGAGTGTAGGTGAGGAAGACCGATACATGGATATTTATTCCTTTGCAAGGACCAGTGAGAATGAATTAATCCTTGAAGATTGGATCAATCTAGGAGTGAATTCTACATACCATGATGGCCCAGTAAGCTACTCAGCTAAAACAGAGGAGCTATTCATAACACGAAATAATGTAGACAAAGGGAAACCAGTCCTTGATGCTAAAGGGAAGGTGAACCTGAAGATTTACGTTTCTAAACTTGAAGGCGGAGTTTTTGGAAAAGTGGCCGAGATCCCTATTAATAGCGATAATTTCTCTAATGCTCACCCCGCGATCTCTCCTGATGGGAACACTTTGTATTTTACATCTAATAGAAATGGTGGACTCGGTGAAACAGATATCTATTCTATCAGTCGGGTGAATGGTAATTGGAGTGCTCCTGTGAATCTGGGTTCTGTTATCAATACGGAGGGTGAGGAGTGTTTCCCTTATGTGGCTGATGATGGGACATTGTTCTTTTCTTCTACTGGCCATATAGGGGCTGGAGGTTTGGATATATTCAAAGCAAGCGTCAGGAATGGAAGCTGGACCCGTCCACAGAACATGGGCTCACCCATTAATAGCTGTAAAGATGATTTCGGTCCTTGTTTGGATGCAGATAATAAATCTGGTTTTATCTGTTCAAATAGAAAAGATAATAACTCTATAGAGGATGACATCTACTATTTCAGCTATAATCCTGAAGTCGCGATCAGAGGTAAGGTGAGAGCACTCGGAGGCCTTAATTTCCTTAACGGTGCTATTGCTCGATTGTATGATGATGATGGCCGCCTTCTATTTGAGCAAAGGATTGATGTTGATGGCTGTTTCGACTTTAGCATCATACCTGATAAGTGCATGTATAAAGTGGAAGTAAGCAATGGAAAGGACTCCCCCAAAGAGACCTATATGATTGAGTACTGTGATGATCGATTGTCCTTCTATGACCTCGGTATTGTGCAGGCCCAAGAATTGGAATATTTAGCTCAAGGAACAGTCTTGAAAAAGGAGACCATGGAACCCCTGAAGGGATTCAAGGTCACGCTATATAATAGCACAACGGGGGATCTAGTGAAATCCATTCAAACCTCAAGAGATGGGAAAATACAGTTTAATCTGCTTTCAGAGACCGACTATAAATTGGTCCTCATTAAAGAAGGCTGGTTCGCTCGCAGTGCTGTGTTCACCACGAAAGGAATGACTCCAGGGATTATAGAAATAGACCGATTTGTAAATTTACTTTTCGAAGAGATCGAAGTAGACAAAGCTATAGTTCTTGATAATATCTACTACGACTATAACAAGTTCATCGTGAGGGAAGATGCCAAACCAGACTTGGATAAAGTAGTCCAGATGATGGAAGATAATCCTTCCCTTAAGATCGAAATGAGCTCACACACAGACTCCCGTGGAAGTGATAAGTTCAATTTCGTGTTGAGCGATCAACGCGCTAAGTCAGCTGCAGAATACATCATATCTAAAGGGGTCACTGCTTCGCGCATCATCATCAGAGGATATGGAGAATCTATCCTGAGAAACGGGTGTATAAATAACACGGAATGTTCTGAAGAAGATCATGAAGTGAATAGAAGGACTGAGTTCAAAGTACTCGGACTCTAATCGAAAATATTGAGTTCAGAAGATCAGAGGGCTTCCGATAGGAGGCCCTTTTTTTCTATGCCATCCATAATCATGGGCAATGCTTTCATCAACTTTTCTCTCAGCCTCTCTTGATCATGAAGGACGATGATGGAGCCAGGGCGAACATGGTCTAAAATGTATCTTGAGACAGCCTCTGCATTCATCGAGTCTAGGAAATCTCCAGGCATAATGTTCCACATCACTATTTTTTTCTCTTGGCGAAACTGTCTGAACTGAGACAATCTTAAATGTCCATATGGCGGCCTATAAAGCCCCGAGGTGATAAGGGTATTCCCTTTTCTATAATCATCTATGAATTCTCCAGCGTCACTTTTCCAAGCATCTAGATGCTGATGGCCATGCAAGCCTATTGCATGGCCCGCTGATTGTAACCTAGGTATGACTTCAGGATATTTTTTTACTCCTTCTCCTAGCAAGAAGAAGGTAGCATGGTGTCCGCGATCATCAAGTAGCCTAGAAATATCCTCTGTAAGCGTGGAAGGACCATCATCAAAGGTGAGGTAGATAATCCGCTTATCCGAGTGTTTTTTCTTCCAAATAATCCCAGGAAAAAGAGGTCGGAGGAGCCATATCGGTGGTCTCCTCCAATCCATCTTAGAATCTTACGTTTTCTCCTGATCTCCTGCCGTCTAGCTGAATGCTCTGCTGAGCTTGCTCATACATCTGTTGCAGTAGATTCATACGATCGCCTATAGCGTCTTTCAGTTCTTGCAATTCATATTGCTCGGCCATATATTGGATGCGTTGGGCAACATACATATTGATCTGTAATTCATCATCCAATCGCTTTAGGAACTTGCCATCCAAAGTGCTGAAATAAGTGATTTCCTGCTCATTGATCTCAAAGAGACGGAGGGCATATTGGACAGCTTTCTCATCGTCTCCCACTCTTGCATAGCCTTCTATCAATGGAATTACCACACGGTTCAATGGAACATTGTGCTCCGGCATCACTTCGAAGCTCTTGTCCAATATTTCCCTAGCCTTCTCATTCTGCTTTTCCTTGATCAGTTCATCAGCAAGATTGGCCAATTGCAGTCTGATGTTGGTTGTTAACCTAAGGTTGTTTTCATCCATATAAAGATCCTCAGTGTCCATGTTCCCCCAAGCAAACTTGTTCATCACATTGTCATACATGGCTTCTGTATCCACACCGCCCAATTTGTTCGGATTAGGATCCTTTTCATGTCTGAATGGAGTCACTTTATATGCCATACCAGTTAACTCGAAGTATGGATCCATATTCACATACGTTTCTTGGCCAGTGGTCACTGCAAAGTAGATATCACGCTCCCAATTATTGGTAGCGATAAGATCCAGGACCAAGAGATTATTCTTGGTCACATAATTGCCCGGGATGTTCCAATACATTTCTGCTTCTATGCGACTCGTATCAGACGCGGTGATTACTCCACGGCTGATTAAGTCCTCTTTGTTCAAGGTGATCTTCACTTTGTTCGTTGGGAAATAAGGAAGATTACCTGCGCCACGTATCGGCACTACATTCTTGTCCTCTGACACGAACTTGATCATATCACGAAGCTCTACGCGCAATTCGCTGCGCTTTGGATTCACCAATACGATATCCCTGGTTCCCTGACGATATTTATCCTCAGGCAATGAGATAGGAACTGGATCTGATGCATAGGCCTTACGTTTCATCTGATCAGCGTACCAATCCGTATTCAAGAGGCTCAAATTCACTACACGGACATCTGTGCGGTATTCCTCCACTTCTTGGACATACCATAAAGGGAAAGTGTCATTATCACCATTGGTAAACAGAATGGAGTTAGGGCTGCAGCTGTCCAGATAGTTCTTCGCTATATCTACTCCTGTCCTGCGTTTGGCGCGATTATGATCATCCCAAGCACCTGCAACCATGACATAAGGAATAATCAAGCCCAATAAAGTAGCTGCAATGGCGGTAACCTTAGTGTCCATTTTACTTCCTATTGCTTTCATCAGACCCATGCCCAATAGCGTGATAGCAGCCATATAGAATATGCTGTAAGAGAAACTGTGGTCTCCTGAGCTCATCTCCATAAGATAGATCACTGCAGCAGTTCCTAGGGCTGCACCGCCAACGCGTATGAAGGCTTTCTGATCCATGCTTTGATATGCATCATAGAGTGCATATACACCCAGTCCTATCCATATTGCAAATGCATAGAAGGACCCTACATAAGCATAGTCTCGCTCTCTGGGTTGATACGGATATTGATTCAGGTAAATGACCACCGCTAGGCCAGTCAAGAGGAAAAGTAACATCACGATCAGCCAGTTCTTAGTATCCTTCACCAAGTGATATATAAGGCCGATTAAGCCAAGTAAGAAGGGCAAGTAGAAATAGAAATTCCTTGCCTTGTTACCAGACATGCTAGGGGGGAGATTATCCTGTCTTCCCAGTCTTTGCTCATCAATGGCATTTATCCCGCTCAGCCAATTACCATTCAGGATATCGCCATGGCCTTGATTATCATTCTGCCTTCCTACGAAGTTCCACATGAAATAACGCCAGTACATCCAGTTCACCTGATAATTCATGAAAAACCTCATGTTCTCAGCAGCTGTAGGGACATTTAGTCGCTTGCCATCGCTATCAGTGGCGCGGGTCGGTTTTCCTTTGAAATCACTCCAGCTCTTATAAGCATCTGCATGATTAGCTTGACTGCTGTACATCCTAGGGAAGACTGCCTCGAATTCAGAATTATACTTATAGACGGTGTTCTTGCGGTCATCAGAGACGATGTATTCTTCTACGAGCACTGTGCCTGCGTTGGCAGCTACAAACTGCTCAGCTCCATAGGAAGTATTAAAAGTCTTTACGGTCTTTTCACCCTTCTTGGCCACATAAGCCTTCATGTATACAGGATCCCCATCTTCAGTTCCCACGGTGGGAGCCATCCAATAATGTCCTGTCAATAGCGGGCGATCCCCATATTGCTCACGATTCAGATACGAGAGTAGCGTGAATACGTTCTCAGGATTGTTCTCATCCATAGGCGGATTGGCAGATGAACGTATAATGATCATCGCGTAGGTGGAATAACCAATTATGATGACAGCGAAACTCATCACACTCAGTTGGAGTAATCTGCTAGGCGCTCTGATTTTGTAGGTCAAGTAGATCAATCCTCCGGCAAGCAGAGCCACGAAGAAATGCAAAGTCCCTGAAAGGAATTCAGTTAAGAAAAGGGGGATGGTGATCAGAACGATGATTCCTGTGATGAGGATCCAGAGCTTTTTATGCGGCTTATGGGCATACATCACCAGTAAAACTACAAGTCCAATGATCAGCATACTGAATATGCTCACTCCTACATTGAATCCAGTACCCATTGTATTGGTGAAGAAATATTCATATCCACCAGCCATCTTCACTATGCCGGGAATGACCCCTGATTGGATGAATCCGAGGATAGCTACAGAGATTACACCTGTTATGACCAAACCTTGATGGGAATAGGTATGGCGCTTCATATAGACCACTAAGGCGATAGCCGGGATACATAGCAAGTTCAATAAGTGAACCCCTATGGATAATCCCATGAGATAGGCGATGAAAATAATCCAGCGATCACTGCGTACATCATCTTCTTCAGCATCCCACTTGAGAATGGCCCAGAACACCACTGCCGTGAATAATGAGGACATGGCATACACCTCGCCTTCAACTGCTGAGAACCAGAACGAATCAGAGAAGGCATAGGCCAATGCTCCTACAAGACCACTCCCAATGACAGCAATCTCAGCTCCTTTATCCATAACCTTCCCGTTCAGACGGGCTAACTTCTTTCCAAAAGCAGTAATGGTCCAGAAGAGAAAGAGGATGGTGAATGAGCTACAAAGGGCTGAAAGCACGTTGATAGCAGTGGCTGCATAGGCTACTGGCACGAATGCTGCGAACAATCTCCCAATAATCATAAAGAAGGGCGCACCAGGGGGGTGTCCCACTTCCAGCTTATAAGCCGTAGCTATAAACTCTCCACAGTCCCAGAAACTGGCTGTAGGCTCTATAGTAGAGAGATAAACGAAGGAGGCAATGGCGAAGGTGATCCAGCCAAGAAGGATGTTGAGTCTGTTGAAGGGCATACCTTGTATTAATCGGAGTGGCACCGAAGGTAGAAATAATCCATGCCCATATTGAGCCTATCTGATGGAATAACAAGCTTTAACACCCTTGGGCAATCAGAGAAATGACATGTAACTGCCTAAAAAGGTTGTTTTGACATTGAAATATTTGATAATTTCGCCTCGCTTTTGAAAAAAGGCATTTTTGACCCATGGTGTAACTGGCAACACGTCTGATTTTGGTTCAGAAGAGTCCAGGTTCGAGCCCTGGTGGGTCAACTGAGAAAAAAGCACTTTCGAGTAATCGGAGGTGCTTTTTTGATTCAAGGAAATAATCTAAGAGGGCGAGAAGTCTATCCCGAGCGGAGTGTAACGGAGACGAGGGGAGCCCTGGTGGGTCAACTGAGAAAAAAGCACTTTCGAGTAATCGGAGGTGCTTTTTTGATTCAAGGAAATAATCTAAGAGGGCGAGAAGTCTATCCCGAGCGGAGTGTAACGGAGACGAGGGGAGC